>Ga0209692_10001105_pt1 | contig 40885 bp, 40 predicted proteins | sample tdDd472_FD_187129 | JGI IMG/M metagenome (GOLD analysis project Ga0209692, IMG submission 187129) | Marine sediment microbial communities from the Atlantic coast under amendment with organic carbon and nitrate - tdDd47.2 (SPAdes)... | ecosystem: Environmental > Aquatic > Marine > Coastal >...
AATGGATTTGGTGAAACCGCCCTCAATGTCTTCCCAACCCAACGACGACTGCACACGAGACCAGTACGAACCCTCGTTGGCACCGAGCAGTTTGACGCCCGTCAGCCAGCCGCCCCACAGGGCGATCAGGTTGAAGAACGCGGTCAGGATCGGAAAGCTGATAAGGCAGGCGGCCATCTTCGGGGCGACCAGATATCGCATGGGGTTGATATCCATGATGGTCAGGGCATCGATCTGCTCGGAAATACGCATGACCCCGATCTCGGCAGTCATGGCCGAACCGGCCCGACCGGTGAGCATGATGGCCGAAAGCACCGGAGCCAGCTCGCGGACCATGGCCAGAGCCACGCCCGTACCGAGGAAACCGTCTGCGCCGAACGTGGACAGTGCATAATAGAGTTGCATGCCCATAACCATGCCCGAGAACAACCCGATGAGAGCGATGACACTCACGGACTGGACGCCGATGAAATATATCTGACGGACCATTTTGGGGAACTGGCCCCACCCGGCAAACATCAGGCGCAGAGAATCGAGGAAAAAGATGAACAGTCCGCCCAACTCATCCACAATTTCCCTGCAAACCGTGCAAGGGAGAAGTGCAGGAAATATGGTTTCGCGTGCCTTTTCGGCCATGAAAAGCTCCACCCCAAGTGGCTTATCTTTATATTACATGCTCTTGACTCAAGAGAATAAAATTCGGCCTTCGCGGATCAGCAAATCCGAATACTATACAGTGTTCAGGGTGTACCCAATCTGGGGTCAAACGGCAAGGGTGTTTACAATTTTTAACAAACAGTCAGGAGATTTTCCCAAGTCTGACTCAGGCTACTTTAACTTCTTTTTATCTTTCCCATTTTTTCGGGTCCACCATGTCGGATCAGGACCAAGAAACCACCAGTCCTTGTGATCGGTTTCAGCAATGGTCCGGGCCAGCTCCTGCCCCCACTCGGTCCGCACCCGCTCCAACGCAATCTCAAGCCACTGCCCGGCATATTTGTTGCCCAGGTCCGATTCTTCCTTAAGATTCAGAATGAAATCCAACTGGTCGGCATCCTGTGCCAGTTTCGCCTCCAGACTGGTCGTCTCTTCCAACTCGTCCCAGTACCCGAGGATTTCCTCCTCAAGCCCGGTCCCGGCTGTGGCATGTTCCAGGGCCGCGGTTCGATTCGACTTGTTGTAAATGCGATTCACGTAGTTGAAATCACCGGTGCGCGCTTCATGCAGGTCATGAAACAGGCACATATACGTGGTGCGCGCCACGTCAGCATCGGCCATAATTGCCAGCACATGCCCAATGACAGCGGTCCGAAACGAATGCTCAGCCACGTTTTCAGAGCCGGAGCCGAGAAACTGGTAACCGGTGCGGGGCGTTTTCCTGAGCATGCCGCACTCGTTGAGAAAGTCGACCAGGCGAGTATTTTTATCGCGTCTTTTTATATCTGACATATTTATTGCCTCGGCTGTTGGGTATGAGCCGTTTTGTTGTCGTTATTTATCAGGGAAACGCTCTGAGCAGAGTTCGCCCGCTGCGCCCCAGTTTTCCTTTTCTACTTCATCAATAATAACCGTTACCGCTTCGGGCGGGCAATCGAGGATACGTACGGATTCGCGGGTCAGGACCTCGACGAAATCGCGTTTCTGTTCCTTGGATATTCCGGCCCATGTTTCGACTCTGAGGATTGGCATGGTGACTCCTTACGACCTATAATCAGCATTGATACTGACATATTCTTTCGTCAGATCACTTGCCAGCACCAAAGAACTTCCCGGGCCTTCGCCCACGTCGATGTGGATGACGATGTCGCGCTCACTCATGATCGGACCGAGCAGATCATCCATGTCGCCCGGTTCAGGGGTGCCGTTGCGGAAGACGAGAATGCCGCCAATCTTGAGGACCAGTTCTTCGGGGTTGAAGTCCGCGCCGGAATAGCCTGCCGCGCAGATAATCCGGCCCCAGTTGGGGTCGCTTCCGAAGAGTGCGGTCTTGACCAGCGGCGAGTTGCCCACGGCACGTGCGATCAGTTCGGCGTCCTCGTCGGACTTTGCACCGGACACCTCGATGAACGCGACCTTGGTGCCGCCCTCGGCGTCCATGACGATCTTGTAGGCCAGCTCTTCCAGCACGGAGAGCAGATGCTTGCGCAGTAAAATATAGTCGTCCTCGGACTCGATGGCCACGCCGGACGCACCGTTGGCGAGGGTCATGACACAATCGTTGGTGGACATGTCACCATCCACCGTGACCCGGTTGATGGTCAGGTTCACGCAATCGGTGAGCATCACCTGCCAAGCCTCGGCGGAGATATCCGCATCACAGACAATGAAGGAAAGCATGGTCGCCATGTTCGGGCTTATCATGCCAGCGCCCTTGCACATGCCGAGCAGACGGACCTCGCCCCCCTTGAGTTCGAAGCTCGCCTCGGCCAGTTTGTGTACGGTATCGGTGGTCATGATCGCCTTGGCCGTGTCCTCGGGACCGCAGGTCTCAAGGCTCTCGCCAAGGGTTGGCATGGCGGCTTCCCACTTTGCCATATCGAACTGCGCGCCGATAACGCCAGTAGAGGCGGGCAACAGCTCGTCCGCCGGGACATCCAGAGCTTTTGCGGCAAGATTCAGAGTCTCGCGGCAGTTGTTCCTGCCCTCGTCACCGGTACAGGCATTGGCCTGACCGGAGTTGACCAGAAATCCGCTCATCTTGCGGCCGGTGCCGAGCATTTCCTTGCATTGCAGAACCGGTGCAGCCTGAAATTTGTTGGTGGTGAAAACACCAGCGGCCACAGCCGGAATCTCGCTGACGATAGCCCCGAGATCAAGCTTGCCCTCATATTTGAAAGCGGCCTGGGTGGCTCCGAATTTGTATCCTTTGGGTGTATTCATATCTGTCTCCGAACGTTCATATTCATATGATAGACTCATGCTGTACCGCAGAGTTGCTCCGCTGAAAAGGGGGAATCGGTTGCCAATTCATGCTCGGAGGCGTACTTCCTTTTCATCGTGGAACCAATCATAATTATTGCCATCCTCGCAACCTTCCTGTTCGCGGCGTTCCTCAAGGGGACTGCCGGTCTGGGTTTCGCCACCACATGTCTCGGCGTCATGGCAAGCTATCTCGACATGCGCGTCGCCATCCCGCTGGTCATTATCCCATCGCTGCTTTCCAACATCATGGTCATGATCGACGCGGGCGACTTCGTACCGATCACGCGCCGATTCTGGTTTCTCTATGTATCCGCCCTGCCGGGACTGGCACTTGGCCTGTGGCTGCTCGGCGACAGTGACACGACGCTGCCCCGTGCAGTGCTCGGTTCCGCCATGTTCCTGTACGGCATATGGGGACTGTGGGGCGGGCAACTCACCCTGTCGGAAAAACTCTGGATGGCTGGCCCCACCGGCCTGGTCACAGGACTGGTCAACGGACTGACAGGTTCGCAGGTCATGCCGATCCTGCCCTACCTCATGTCACTGAACCTGACCAAGGACGAACTGGTCCAGGCCATCAACACATCGTTCACCATGGCTAGTCTGGTTATGCTCGTGGGTCTGGGCAAGCTCGGCCTGTTCAACGCTGAAATCGCTACAATCTCGGCACTGGGAGTCATCCCTGCGGGAGTGGGCATATGGCTCGGAGGCCGGGTCCGCCGCAAACTTCACGAAGTGGTATTTCGCAAGATTGTACTCTTATTACTAGCCATACTGGGAGCAGGATTAATCGCAAAGGCCATCCTAGCCTGAGCCAATCTCCTTGCAATCCCCGACATGACCGGGCATATCATTGTAACGAACCTCGCAATATCAAGGAGTCATCCATGCGTAAGAATATCCTGAGTCTAGTTTTTGCCCTTGCAACCATCGCCATCTTTGCCCTTCCCGCCACAGCCGGAAGAAAGCTCAGAGTCGCCAGCGGCCAGAAGGTATACGTGCCGGTGTACTCGCATGTATATCAAGGGATCAAAGGCAAGCCGTACAACCTGTCGGCCCTGCTCTCCATCCGCAACGTCGACACGAAGAACTCCATCACTGTCACATCGGTCAAGTATTACAACGACGACGGTGAACTGGTGAAAAACTACTTCAACCAGCCTGTGGTTATCTCACCCATGGGAACCAAAGAGGTCTACATCCCCGAACGCGACCAGGAAGGCGGCTCCGGAGCCAACTTCACTGTCCAGTGGGAAGGCGGCACCAAGGTCTCGACCCCCATCATCCAGGCGGTCATGATCGGCACAGCTTCCACTCAGGGCATCTCGTTTGTCTGCGATGGAGTTGTGATCGAGGAAGATTAAGAATCATCCACTCAACAAAAAAAGGGCCGCTCCAAGAGGAGCGGCCCTTTTAATTTGCACTGTCGCTCAACCTAGGATTCCATCTCGTTGATCAGCCATTCTTTAATCGGCGGAGTCAGCTCGAGAATGCCCTTGATGTTCTTGATCTCGGCAAGCAGTTCCTTGGCCAGATCGTCTGGCAGCTTCTTTGTGCACAGGATCGTGGAGCCGTAGTTGTCCATTTTCATGAGTACAATCTTGGGTTCTTCCCAGGTGTCGATAGCGAAATAGATGGAATATTCGCCGCTGGTGGTCACCGGCGCACGCATGGCACTCCGATAATCGTTGTTTCCCCATTCCAGATACAAGGTGACTGCATCCTCATGGATCATGTCCCAATTGATTTCGTTCAACCACTGCTTGCAGCTATTGCTGTCATCGCTCATATCGTTTCCCTCCGATAGTTATCGATTCTGTATGATAAATACCATCACCAGCATCCGGCGTCCATATTTTTGCCTATGGATCTATTCCGCCCATTTTATTCTCGACCATGACTCTCGCCAGATAAACAAAGCCCATGACCAATCCCAACATGGCGAGCTCGGCAGTCCACAAGGCCCAGATAACAACCCCTGCTACCGCCACGACAAACAGGAATCTATACCATTTTATAAAATTCCAGGGAGCGCCAAACCAGTTCTTTTCCCACTCCACACTCTTTTCGACAAACGAGAACCAGAAGTTATCGGGAGCAGGCGGCAAGTTGAGCTGATAGAATCCGGCACCGAGAAGAATGAACGAAGTCACCAGCAGGAGATAGCTGTGAAACAACAACGTCAGGCCGAACATCCACAATGTGATGAACTGGATGGTCCAGTTCCACGGCTGGCGATGACGCTCAAGTGCGAGGGTAAATAGCTGTGCAGGGGTGACGAACATAATATCTCCTCCCCTCATGATAAGGGCGAATACGAGATGATTGCAACAGTTTGAGGTATTTTGTAGAATCAGACACGGAGGATACACATGGATACCTATCTCATATCTCGCGCCGTCTCTGAACTAGGCGAATGTTTGCGCGTAGAAGACAACTTTCTGGCAACCGCTGAATCATGCACCGGCGGCCTGCTCGCCAGCACCCTGACCGACACCCCCGGCAGTTCCGAATGGTTCGCCGGGTCAGTTATAGCCTATTCCAACGAGGTCAAAGCCAAGCTGCTCGGCGTCAAACCCGACGCCCTCGAAAAACACGGCGCAGTCTCCAAGCCGGTCGTCATCGCCATGGCCGAGGGAGTCCTGAAAACCGTCGGCGCACACGTTTCCGTCGCCATATCCGGCATAGCCGGTCCGTCCGGCGGCACACCAGACAAGCCGGTCGGCACCGTCTGGATGGCCTGGGCCTGGCCGGGCGGCTCACGAGCCAAACTCTATGAATTCTCCGGCACCCGCCAGGAGATCAAGGAACAGTCAGTCATGGCTGCGATCAATGGATTGCTGGCTGTGACCAAGTAAGAAAATGAAAAGGCAGAAAGCGAATCGCTTTCTGCCTTTTAACAAAATCTTAATCACCGCCAGAGGCGGCCTCCCCTATTCGCTCTTCTTTCCCGGCCCATAGGTCCGCACAAACCACTGAACCTGCCGACTGACACCCATCAGCAGATTGAACTCGTTGCGCTGAAGATTGACCTTCGAGAAAAACCGACGAATGGGAAGCATCCAATATTCAGGCTGATCTTTTTTGAGAAAATCAATTGCCAGCAGACTCTCCTGAAAGTTCTCGAACAGAGTCTCCTGCTCCTGCACGGTGGCGGGCCGTGCCTCCGGCGGACCATCGGGAACAAACGGGGTATCGAGCGACTTCTTGAAGCACTCGTACAAGACCACCACCACGGCCTGAGCCAGATTGAGCGAAGTGGCATCGCTGCTCGTGGGGATAGTCAACAACCCGGAGCAGATCGAGGTTTCCTCGTTAGTCAGCCCCGTATCCTCCGGCCCGAACACAATTGCGACCTTGCCGCCTGCGCGCAGACGTTCGGCAACGGTATCTGCCAACCCGGCAGGACTCATGATGCCCTTGCGCCAGCCGCCAGTGCGAGCAGTGGTGCCGTAAACAGCGGTAAATCCTTCGACGGCCTCGGGCAGGGTCTCGCAAATGTGGGCATTCTCGAGCACATGCTTGGCGTGGACGGTCGCCAGGGGCTGCGCCTTATCCATATTGAAATTATACGGGGCCACAATAATCAGGTTGGTCACGCCCATATTCAGGCAGGCACGGGCGGCGGCCCCGATATTTTCAGGATACTTGGGCCGGAACAGGATCACGGCGAGATTATCGAGCATATACTTCCTCCAAATGAAACAGGCGTCCGTTTGAGTCGGACGCCCGGCATGTAAGCATATAAGGAATGTAAGTCAAAAACCTGATCTGGTGGTTCCGCGCGCAAAGGTACTACTTTCCGGGTAAATACTCGCCTCTTAGAGATTCACTGATATACTGCTCATGGAGGCCGCTTTCCTTCAGCCTCCTCATTCCTCGATTGAAACGCTCGATCAACTCGGGGCCGTTTTCAATCTTCCTGGATATAAGCAATTACAATTCACCCGCAAGAACGGGTCTGGGGTGATGAGTGACCACTGCCGACCTTCCTGGCGGAAGCTTGGTCTTGAGCAGGTAATACCCCACAGCTTCGGAGCAGGGGAAAACATCTATGCGACCAATGGCCAGCTTTCGAAGATTGGCAACATCAGACGAGGCCACTTCCAACGTGCCCCCTTTTCGCTCAATCACAGGCTTCATGAGTTTTATATATTCGTAGCCGTGGGTTGCGCCGACACTCATGGAGCCAACATCATCCAGGATTTCCCAATCGAACAGAGTACCCTTCCTGTAAAAGAACACACTTTTAACGATCAGTATGGGGTCCGAGAAATAAAAATCCTTCTCTCTTTCTGCTGTTTTTCTCCACCCCACGGTCCCGGCATACTGACCATCGCGCGCCAATTCAAAGCCGCGTTTCCAGGGCATGTATTCGTATTGGGCGTCAACGCCACCCAAAGCGAATGCTTCCTGACAAACCAATGACCCGACACCGCCATACTTGAATTCTTCTGAAAAATAGGGAGGCCATTCGCCGTTTGTCAGGACGATGGTTTCCTGCGCATAGCCCAAGCCCACGCACCATGCGCACACAAAGACAGCTGTTAAAACAGAAAACAGTTTTTTCATCATCCCTCCCTTTCTCTAATACCAAATCAACTATACATTACTTCAATAGCTAACCACCATAGCATTATATTCGGGAGTTGCAGGGACTGTCTTCTCCAGGAAAAGGGGCGCCCAAACAACTTCGGACGCCCTGGGTACAATCAATTCGAACAGCAAGGGATAAAGCTGCTACGGTTGAATCAATTTCGCAATTTATTTTGCAGGCAGATACTCGCCCATAAGAGACTCGTTTTCGTATTGTTCAAATTTGCCGCTTGCACGCAATTCTTTCAAGCCGCGATTGAACCGCTCAATCAACTCCTGCCCGTTCTTGTTTTTTTTCGAAATCAGAAGATAGAGGTCTCCGCCCAGGAGAGGTTTTGTGTGGTGGCGTATCCTATCTGCCGTACCGGCAATGAACTTGGTCCTGAGCAGATAATAGCCGACCTGTTCGGCGCATGGGAAAATGTCTATACGCCCAGAAACCAACTTCCGAAAATTAGCTATATCAGACGAAGCCACATCCAGCTTGCCCCCATTTTGCTCGATCACGGGCCTCAGCATATCAATATATCCATAGCCATTGGTAGCGCCGACATTCATGGTCGCGATGTCGCCCAGATTATTCCAGTCGAACTCGAGGCTTTTTTTGTGAAAGAAAACGGTATTCATCGTCATGAGAGGGTCCGAAAAATAGAAATACTTCTCTCTTTCAGAGCTTTTTCGCCACCCCACGGTACCTGCATACTGTCCGACACGCGCCAATTCAAGCCCTCGTTTCCAGGGCATGTATTCGTATCGGACGTCAACTCCTCCCAGGGCGAATGCTTCCTTGCACACTCGCGAGCCAAAGCCGCCGTGCTTGAATTCTTTTGAAAACATCGGTGGCCATTCGCCATTGGTCAGGACAACCGTTTCATCCGCATGGCCCAGACCAAACCAACATGTGACGACTAACAAGATGACGAATGCGACACCCAATCTTTTCATAAAACCCCCGATACTTTCGTTGGCACAAGCATACATCACCAGCGAAGTTGTTGTATTATTAATGCGATGACACACCGAGGCCAAAAAATGAACGACCTTCTCCAAAACAGGAACACTGTCGTATTTAATTCGGAACCCGCCGCCCGCAATAACTGACTGTTCAATCAAACACCCGTCCCAGCAACCAAAGCACCGCCAGCCGTCTTATTGACCGCTCAATCAAAAAAGCCAATGAAATTAAATAGCTAATAAAATCAGCCTGTGACGAATCTTTGTGTAAAGAAATTAGATTGATATGTTTGTCAGACTGTGCGACAACATGCTACCGATTGGGCTACGTCTAATCGAGGTGTCTTTTTACCTAGTCAATCATTTGCAGGGTAAAAATAGTTGCGGTCCAAACTAACTTTTTGTGGTCCTTTAGGAGGAAACATGAAACGGATTTTAACCTTGTTTATGGTTCTCGCTCTTTTCCTGAGCTTTGGTTGTTCGTCTGAGCCGGAGAAAGCTGAAGCTCCCGCCAAAGCCGAAAAAACTGAAAAAGCTGAAGCCCCTGCTAAAGGCAAGAAAGCTCGTTACGTCTTCGGCGGCGGCCCTGCTGGTGGCACATTCCAAGTTGTTGCCAATGGCATCCAGGTCTTTGGCCCCATCAAAGACAATCCCAATTTCTCCATCAAAGCACAGTCCTCCGGCGGCTCCGTTGAGAACCTGCGCAACACCAACTCCGGTCGTGTCGCATTCTCCACTGTTTATGCTGGTCACGTCTTCCTCGGTCGCACCGGCCAGATGAAGAACGATACAAATAAATATGAAAACGTCATGGCAGTCGGCTACCTCTACGGTGCCCCGGCTCAGCTCGTCGTCCGCAAAGGTTCCGGCATCAAATCCACCAAGGACCTGGCTGGCAAGAAAGTTGGTGTCGGCAATGCCGGTTCCGGCGCATTTGCCAACTGCGAACTCTTCTTCACCCACATGGGTGTCTGGGACAAGATCGAACGTAACGCCATGGGTTACAACGACGCTGCACAGGCTTTCGGCAACGAGCAGCTCGACGCTTTCTGGCTGTTCACAGCCTTCCCGTCCGGTGCTGTCATCATGGCCGCCCAGACCAACGACATCGAACTGGTCGACCTGGGCGCTGACGCCGAGGCTTCCGGTTACTTCGAGAAGTACCCTTACTTCGGTAAGCTGACCGTCCCCGCAGGCACCTACAAGGGCGTCGACACTGACACACCTTCCTTCTTCGACTCCGCCCTGCTGGTCGCAAACGCCGAGGTCAACGCTGACAACGTTTACGAACTGCTGTCCGCAGTCTGGTCCGACGCTGGTCTCGCACACATGCTCCAGCAGAAGAAGACCTTCAAGGACATGTCTGTTGCCAACGGCATCAAGGGCATCGACCCCAACGTCATTCCCCTGCACCCCGGCGCAGTCAAGTTCTGGACCGAAAAAGGTATCCTCAAATAGGCACCTTTTCCAATCCCAAGACTATAGCTGAATAATAAACGGGCGGGCTTAACGGCCCGCCCCGTTTTCACCCGGCACAGGCAGACGGTTGGGTCCAATCTGTCGGTTCCGCAGATTTACAAGGCTGCACAGTCCAATGGCAGCTTTCAAGAGTGCACAATGTACGATAAATTAAATAAAATAGAGCAGTTCTTCTTCGACTTCCTGTCCGTCGGAATGGTCCTTTTCTATTCGTGGTCGGCCATTTTCGAACCGGCAGCCACCCAGTTTCATCGCGGCATCTACGTGATCATCACGTACATCCTTGTCTTTTTGATCTACAAGTCGAAAAACATCATCTTTCGAATTCTCGATTATATCCTCATGGCGGCTTCAGTAGTGACAGTCGGCTACTGGATAATAAATTTCGAGGCCATCAACTACCGGACCGGCATCGAGACCGAACTGGACCAGTGGATGGCCATGGTCGGCGTCCTGATCGGCATCGAGTTGGCCCGCCGCGTGGTCGGCAACGTGTTCGTCATCATCGGCGTAGCCATGCTGATGTTCGGCATGTTCGGCGAGCAGATGCCGGAACTCGTCGCCCACGCAGGAGCGACTTTCCCGGAATTGTGCACCTCCATATTCTACCGCAGTGACGGCGTGTTCGGCATCATGGCCAACGTGCTCGCCACATACATCATCCTATTCGTACTCTTCGGGGCCTTCCTCGAAAAATGCGGCGCACAGAAATTCTTCATCGACTTCCCGCTGGCAGCGGTCGGCCACAAGATCGGTGGACCGGCCAAGGTTTCGGTCATCGCATCCGGCCTGTTCGGATCCATATCCGGCTCGGCCATCGCCAACACCGTATCCACCGGCGCATTCACCATTCCGATGATGAAGAAAGCGGGCTTCAAACCCCACGTCGCTGGCGGCATCGAACCCGCAGCATCCATCGGCGGCATGTTCATGCCCCCGATCATGGGCGCGGGTGGTTTCATCATGGCGGAAATGACGGGCCTGCCCTATTCGCACATCATGCTGGTGGCCGTCTTCCCGGCACTCATGTACTTCTTCTCCGTTTTCGTCATGGTCCACTACGAGGCCAAGAAAGAAAACATCGTCGGAGAACGGTATGAGCATGATGCCATGACGATCCTGAAAAATGAGTGGCTGTACACCCTGCCGCTGATCTTCATCACGATCTTCATGCTCGCGGGTTATTCCCCCGGCTACTCGGCCATCATCGGCCTGGCGACCTGCATCGGCCTTTCCTTCAAGGATGACGGCCAGCGCATCGACCCGACCATACTGATCATCATGACCTTCATGGTCCTCTGCCCCTGGCTGATTAAATTCGCCGGTTTTGTGGGCGGCGAAGGCCTGGTCGCGACAATCAAACCGTTCCTGTCCGGCCGCATCCTGCTGCTCTATGGCCTCATCGCCGCAGCCGCACTCTTTGCATATCGCAGGCAGACCGTGGCTGGCATGAAGGACGAACTCGGCGGATTTGTTCAGGCAGCCCGCATGGGTACCATCAACTCCCTGAAAATCGGCGCAACCGTCGGCGTCATCGGCGTCATCATCGGTGTGCTGACATACTCCGGCCTGGTGCTGACCTTTGCCGACATCGTCATCGAGCTGGCCAACGGCAACCTGCCAGCGACCATCCTGCTCATCGCCCTGGCATCACTGGTGCTCGGCATGGGTGTCCCGGTCACGGCAGCCTACCTGATCACCGCAGTCGTCGCCGTTCCCGCCCTGACACACCTGGGCGTTAACGAAGTAGCGTCTCACATGATCGTCTACTGGCTGTCACAGGATTCCAACATCACGCCTCCGGTGTGCATCGCGGCCTTTGCGGGCGCGACCATTGCCGGGGCCAACATGTGGAAGACGGCGTTCACGTCGTTCAAGTTCGCCAAGTTCCTGTACCTTGCACCGTTCCTGTTTGCCTATGTCCCCGCGTTCTCGCTGGACGCTTCGGCTCAGGAAATCGCCATGTGGTTCACAGCAATCGCGGCAGTGGTATTCTGCTACTCGTGGTTCATGAGCTTCATCTGGTTCAAACCGCTCAAGCGGATGATCACCGGATCTGCCGCCTAATCCATTCAAGTTCGAAACCAAGGGGACCTGGAATAATCCGGGTCCCTTTTTTTTGATTTTTGTCACATTCTCCCCAATATCCTTACAAATAATAACAAGCCGCCGTTGAATTCCGTGCTACCATGTGCCAGAATAAAATAATAACACTGACAATTCTAAGCATAGAATAAAGCATCGAAGTTCTTGCTGCCTCTGGAGGGGGAACATGAAACACCGCCTGAATATACCCTTGGTCCTTATACTTGGACTCTCTCTCTTCCTGTCATTCGGGTGTTCTTCCGACCCTGATACCGGCGAAAACGGCAGCCCTTCTGAAGTGAGCCAAAAGAAGAAACAGTTCCTCGCGTTCGGAGGTGGCCCTACCGGGGGAACGTTCAATTTCTTCGCCAACAAAATGGCCAGCATCATTTCGACCAACTACGAATGGCTCGACATCTCGCCCAAGGGGTCCGGCGGTTCCGCCGAGAACCTGCGCACCCTGAACAAGAACGCCGTCGATATCGGAATCATCTACTCCGGCGACGCCTTCCTGGGCCGTAACGGAAAGCTGCCAGGCGACACAACCAAGTACGACAAGGTCCGGGCCCTCTCATTTCTCTATGGCGCACCCGCCCAACTCGTGGTTCGCAAGGACTCCGATATTCAATCCGCCTTTGATCTTGAAGGCAAGGTCGTGGCCATCGGCAATCCCGGCTCCGGAGCAGCCCTGTCTGCCGAACGCTTTTTCAAGCACCTGAACCTTTGGGACAAGATATCCCCCCGCAACCTGGGATATTCACAGGCTGCCGCAGACTTCTCGGACAAGAGAATCGACGCTTTCTGGGTGCTGGTCGGCTACCCGAACTCCTCCATCATCGAGGCTGCCACCAATACACCCATCAAGCTCCTGGATCTCCACAACGACGCCGTGCAATCCGGATTCTATGACATCTACCCATTTTACTCCAAGGTCGTTATCCCCAAGGGATCTTATGAACGCCAAGATAGCGACGTCATCACCTTCCAGGACTCCTCCCTGTGGAGCGCCAGCGAGGCCATCAGCGAGGACACCATCTACGACTGCATGAAAGCCGTCTATTCCGACCAGGGCCTCAAGGACATGGTCACCGCCCACAAGGCAGCCAAGAACATGTCGACCCATAATGGCATTAAGGGCGTGTCCATCCCCCTCCACCCCGGCGCAGTAAAATTCTGGCGCAAACAGGGCCTGGATATTCCGGCAAATTTATTGCCGTAAATAATAACACCCCGAAAACACACCAGCCCTCCTTGAAAACAGGGAGGGCTTTTTCATACAAACCATTGATTTGATTGAACGCTCAAACAGTGCTTTTCGGTTGATTGATCAAACTACGCGGAAAGCATTGGTGTGCAAGGAAAAATTCTACTTGACGGGGACCGAAATTCCCCCTTACCAAGATGGTCTGAATCGCATGATCCATAAAATGATATATATTTAAGGGAGGCCTTTCATGGCATTGTTCACAAAGCAGGAAGCACTGGATTACCATTCCGACAAACGCAAAGGTAAGTTGGAAGTCATTTCCATCAAGCCGTGCGACACCCAGAAGCATCTGTCCTTGGCATACAGCCCGGGCGTTGCCGAGTCCTGCCGCGAGATCGCCGCAGACAAGGAAAAAGTCTACGAGTACACCAACAAGGGTAACCTCGTTGCTGTCGTCTCCAACGGTACCGCCGTTCTCGGTCTTGGCAACATCGGCCCCGAAGCCGGTAAGCCTGTCATGGAAGGCAAGGGCGTTCTCTTCAAGATTTTCTCCGACATCGACGTCTACGACATCAACATCGATGCCACCACTCCCGACGAGATCGTTACTTTCTGCAAGATGCTCCAGCCCACATTCGGCGGCATCAACCTCGAAGATATCAAAGCCCCCGAGTGTTTCGAAATCGAACGCCGCCTCATCGAAGAGATGGACATCCCCGTCTTCCACGATGACCAGCACGGCACCGCCATCATCTCCGGCGCAGGCATCATGAATGCCCTCGAAATCTCCGGCAAGAAGATCGACGAAATCAAAGTCGTTGTCTCCGGTGCTGGCGCTTCCGCCATCGCATGTTCCGAGTTCTACGTCTCCATGGGCGTCAAGCGCGAGAACATCCACATGTTCGATTCTCGCGGTCTGATCCACGTTGGTCGCGAAGGACTCAACGAGTTCAAGCAGGCTTTCGCTCAGGACAAAGACTACGGCACCCTCGCCGAAGTCATGGTCGGTGCAGACATGTTCCTCGGCCTGTCCGTCAAGGACGCCATCAATCAGGACATGGTCAAGACCATGGCCGAAAACGCCATCATCTTCGCCTGTGCCAACCCCGATCCCGAAATTCCCTACCCGGACGTTAAAGAAGTTCGCCCCGACATCCTCATGGGTACCGGTCGCTCCGACTTCCCCAACCAGGTCAACAACGTCCTCGGTTTCCCCTTCATCTTCCGTGGAGCACTCGACTGTCGCGCCACCGTCATCAACGAAGAGATGAAGATCGCCTGCGCACAGGCAATCGCTGACCTCGCCAAAGAGCCGGTCCCCCAAGATATCTGTGATGCATACGGCGTCGACTCCCTGGAGTACGGCATCGACTACATAATTCCCAAGCCGCTCGACCCGCGCGTCCTGACCTGGCTGGCTCCCGCAGTCGCCAAGGCCGCCATGGACACCGGCGTCGCTGGCATCCAGCTCGACCTGGACCAGTACACCAAAGACCTCGAAACCAACATGAAGGCCTCCAAAGCTCGCACCAAAGGCGTCGTCGACTCCTTTGGCTACGACTTCTAGCCGCAGCCTCAGACAAAACAAAGCCCCACTCCATCACACGATGGAGTGGGGCTTTTCATATTATCCGATTGATATTTAGAATTTCTCGAAGTCCCCATCCGAGCCGTCATCCATATCAAGAGCCACTCCACTCGGCTTGGGCTGGGCAACTGCCAGAGGTTTTGCCACCGGCCTTTGCGCCTGAATTACTGCCTGAGTCTGTATTCCTGCGGCTCCCAGGTGGAAGAAGCTGATTGCCCTCATAAGCTGATCGGCCCGATCCGACAGTGCCTTGGATGTCGCGGCGACTTCTTCGGAACCGGCAGCATTTTGCTGCACCACGGAATCCAACTGCTGAATGGCCCCGGAGGTCTGCCCCACGCCCTCGTTCTGCTCGGAGCTGGCAGCTGCGATCTCATTGACCAACTCGGCGGTCTTCTGGATATCCGGCACAAGCTGCTTGAACATTTCTCCGGCGCTTTCAGCAACACGAACGCTTTCAGTGGACAACTCACTGATCTCCGCAGCGGCCACACCGCTTCGTTCCGCCAGCTTCCTGACTTCAGCGGCCACAACGGCAAATCCCTTTCCATGTTCCCCTGCCCTGGCAGCTTCGATAGCCGCATTGAGAGCAAGCAGGTTGGTCTGGCGCGCGATCTCTTCAATGATGGATATTTTTTCGGCGATCTGCGACATCGACACCACAGTCTCAGCGATGGATTTCCCGCCGACTTCAGCATCTTCAGCAGCCTTGGAGGCAATAGATTTGGTCTCCACAGCATTGTCGGAGTTCTGTTGAATGCTCGATCCCATCTGTTCCATGGATGCGGAGATTTCCTCCACCGAAGCGGCTTGCTCCGTTGCTCCCTGAGACAGGACCTGGGACGATGAAGCCAATTCTTCACTGCCTCCAGCCACAGAGGCTGTCGTGTTCTGCACTTCAAAAACAACACTCTTGAGCTTCTGACTCATTTCTCCAATGGACTTCATGAGCTTGCCAATCTCATCGCCACGGTCACTCTGAATATCCTGGGTCAGGTCTCCACTGGATATGGCATCGGCAGCATCGACACCCTGCTTCAAGGCATTCACTATGCCACGAACAAAGAAGATGCCAACACCAACACCGGCCAGAACAAGCAGAATACTGGCAAAGATAGTGATCCACAAAGCGCGGGCCATATCCGCAAACAATTCCGACTTGCTGGCTTCGGCGACCAGATGCCAACCAAGTTCCGGGATGAACTGGGTGATGACATAAAAGGTCTCGCCTTCTTCGTTCTCGTACTCGAAGGAATACTCCTTGGACGAGAGCAGTTCGGAAGCGACCTTGTCATAGCCAGTCATGTTCCTGATGTCGGCCTTGTTCAGCTTGGATTTGTCCGGGTGGACACGAATGATGCCGTCGCTGCTGATCATGTAGGTGAGGCCCTTTTCGCCGACGATCATCGAAGTAACGCGCTTGACAAAATCATTGAGAAGGAGTGCTGCTGAAGTAATACCGAGGAATTCGCCATTGTTGTCAACGCGACGATTGATGAAGGCAATGGTGCCGAAGTCTGGATGATCTGTATAAACGTTGATGCCGATCTCTTTGCCGCTGTCCTTGAATCCGGCAAACCAGGCATCCTTCTTATCATCCACGACCCTGAATCCTCGCTCTCCCTTGAACATGGAAATATAATTCTTCGTCCCCCAGGAGACATAGTTGCACCCGGCAAGGCCGTAGAACTTGGATGTGGCCGTCAGTCTGTCATAGACAAGGTCCCATTCGTCCTTGGGCTCTCCGGCAAGAATCCATTTCTTTAAGAACGGATCCAAGGCCATGATCGACAATCCGGCAGTTGGTTCCAATATCTGCTTGTCCACTTCCGAGGCGATATTATCCATGATCGCCGGAAGCTGAACCTCCAGCAACTGCTTCTCAAGGCTATTGCGAGCAACCACATTATTAATGATTGTGATAGTCGAGCATGCAACCAGCAGCAGTGCAATGATGATAAGGTAAAGCCGTTTTCCGAGACCCATTGTTGTAAACATGACATCCCCCGTTAGTCATACTTTAATAATAACAACGACATGACCCCGGAATCGACAGGTGATGAACACGTCGCACGAGGCAGTATCACCTCAAGATTTAACATGTAAACAATCCAGTGACACATTATAAGATTGAATTCATGCAGCATGCGGATTTCCTCCCCATGAAACATTGCTAGCAGTACAAATGTCCTCTATGGTCGCTCCATCGACACTTTGGAGAATTCAATGAAAAGACTGATCATCATACTTGCCGCCATCCTGATAATCATGCTGGCTGCGAGCTGCAAAAAGAATCCGAACGCCGCCATCGAGCTGCCCGAAGGGCCTGAATACGTGGGTGCATATCTCAAGAGCACCGACGTACGGCACATCGGCCACGCCCTTGATACCGCCGCCACCCGCCTGCCCGTCAAATGGGAAAACATGGACACCGGCTACCAGTACTCCATGATGGTTTTCACCACTGACGCAGCCAAGGGAACCACCACCCGAAATTTCACCGTCCTGAGTATTGAAACCTCCGGTCAGGCCGAAGTGCTTGACCTCATCGGCACCTCTTCCAAGAGGAATGAGTGGCGCATAGTGGCCAAGGCTCCCGCCGCATACGTAGGCAAAGCCGCCCGTATGAATCTCGCAGCCGCCCCGGCCCCGAAAGCCACCCTCTCGTCGGGCCAGAATTTTAAAGGCTTTATGGTAGCGAACTAGCATCATGGACGAAGCAGCCCTCAAGAAAATCGTCGAGACCGCCAAAGAAAACGGCATCGACCCCAAGGACCTGCTGTCCACCATCGACACCGGCAATCTGCCCAACGAACTGCAAGACGCCATAGCCGCCATCCTCGGCGACGTCTCCACCTTCGGCCAGGCCCTCGACAAACTGGACAAGTAACACTTTCTACGGGTGGCCCAAAAAATCACCTCACTACATTCTGGACAATTTCCAACAACGGAGTGGTTCAAAAATGAAAACACCAACACGCCAGAAAGTACGTAAGACTTGCCTTCTCATTTTTTTCCTGATTTTCCCCATGACAATGAACTACTACTCGCCGTACCTGTCCACGACCGGTGTTGCCAAAGGGATCCTGTCCGGATCATTTCTCTTTTGGGCAATCTACATGGTCGCGGCCTTGTTCCTGGGGCGGGCGGGCTGTGGCTGGATATGCCCACTCGCCGGATTGCAGGAGCCATGGGAATGGGCTGCACATAAGCCCCTCAAGAAGATTCGCTTCCTGCACTGGTTCAAATACCTAGTCTGGGGGTTGTGGATAGCTGGCATTGCCTTCGGTTTTACCCAGCATACAGGCACGTTCAAAGTGGAGCCGTTTTACCTGACTGAGAATGTGGTTTCCTGGGATTCTCTTCGGGGCAACTTCATCTACTACGCGATGTTCGGCCTGGTCCTGCTGTTCACCGTACCGCTGGGCAAACGTGGATTCTGTAAATACGGCTGTTTCTTCGCTCCCATGAATATGCTCGGCACCAAGATTCGCAACAGCTTCGGCATCCGGCCGTCACTGCAGCTCAAGGCTTCACCCGATGATTGCAATGAATGTGGGAGGTGCGACAAAGCATGCACCATGAGCTTGAACGTGACAGAGATGGCCAAGTCCGGCGACATGACCGAGATAGAATGTATCCTCTGCGGAGAATGCGTAGACACCTGCCCGAAAAAAGCACTGCGTTTCTCATGGCATAGATGAGTTTCTTACGTATTAATTTCAGGCAATCACCATATCCACTTGCTTCGCAAAAAGTACTATTTAACCGGATGAACCCGAGCAACTCTCCCAGCGGCTAGTCTCAAAAAATTAAAGAGCGCGCTCACCATAATGGTGAGCGCGCTCTTTGGTTTTATTAAGCAAATAGCTACTTGAAGGACTTGCCAGACCCTACAAACTGTCCCCACATGCCGCGCCCGAAGCGAATGCCCAGTGAAGATTAAACCCACCCAGATGTCCGGTAACATCCAAAGCCTCACCAATAATATGCAACCCGGGAACCTCTTTGCATTCAAAGGTCTTGGACGAAACACCGTCGGTATCAACGCCGCCCACGGTGACCTCGGCCTTCCCATACCCTTCAGTACTGGCAGGCGTGACACGGAATCGATGAATCCGGTTTTCCGCAATCTCGACCTGCTGTTTGGAAAGCTGGCTCACAGTAGCCTCGGCGAGTGCCTGTGACAGGATCAACTCGGGCAACCGCTTGGGCAGGATACGGGCAAGAAGATTCTTGAACTGCGCATTGGAGGACCGGTTGTCCTCAATGAAATCGGCCAGGGATTGGCCCGGCAGAAAGTCGATGCTCAAAGGCATTTCCTTGCGCCAATAAGAAGATATTTGAAGCGTGACCGGACCGGAAATACCCTTGTGGGTGAACAGCAGCGGATCGGTGAACCGAACGCCGTCACACTCGATGGTGGCAGGCAGGGCATTGCCCGTCATTTCCCGACAAATGTCCTGTTGCGTCTTGGAAAAGACCAGCGGCACCAGACCGGGATACGACCTGACAATATCAAGCCCAAACTGCTTGGCGATCCTGAACCCGAGATCCGTCGCGCCCACCTGCGACCATGACGGACCGCCGAGCGCGATGACGAGCTTGTCGGCCTCAAAGACATCGTCACCGGACGCAACCTTGAACGGTCCGGTGCCGGACACCGAATCGATCTCGCGGCCCAACATCAGTTCTGCTCCTGCCCTCCGGCTCTGGGCGACGAGCGCACCAGCCACGCGGCCGGCACCCTCTTCGGTGAAGAGCTGTCCGTGTTCGCGTTCCTCGTAGGTGATGCCGTTTTCAGCCAGGAAGCCGATGACATCCCACGGGGAGAGTCGCGCCAGGGCCGACTTCACGAAATGGGGGTTGGAACATATGTAATTGGACGGCTCGACATGCAGGTTGGTGAAATTGCACTTCCCGCCGCCGGAAACCCGGACCTTGCGCGCCGGTTTTCCGCCGTGTTCAATGACCGCGACCTTGTGCCCCTGACGGGCAGCATGCATGGCGCAGTAGAGGCCGGAAGCACCGGCCCCGAGGATGATAACATCATAGTGTGTGGATTCAGACATGGTGCGCGAGGATAACAGGGAAGCCGACGACCCGCCAGTGGGTAAATCCGCCTTTCCATCGTCAAAAGTTTCTGCTAAAAGCTGTGGACCAAACGAGATTTTACGGAGGATGCAATTATGATGGGTTATTTTTGGTTTTTCCTGGGCTTGGCCCTGACTATCGGCACATTGGTGATGATTAAAGTCAGCTCCCCCAACGAAAAGTAGTTTTCGCCGGTTAACCGGCACACGTAAGGGGAATCGGTTCAGGCCGGTTCCCCTTTATCTTTTGGAGATGCAGATGATCATATACTCATGGAACGTCAACGGCTACCGGGCCGTGATCAAGAAGGACTTTCGCGACTGGCTGGACGGCTGCGGAGCTGACGTGGTCATGCTTCAGGAGACCAAAGCTCACCCGGATCAGATCGACGATGACAACCGCGAGCCGGACTCGTTTTCCAACAACTATTGGAACTGGTCCAAGAAAAAGAAAGGTTATTCCGGCGTGGCCTGCTTCACCAACCCGGAACCGATGGAAGTGACCATCGGCCTGCCCGACGAGCGCTACCGCGACGAAGGCCGGGTGCTTCACCTCGAATACCCGGATTTTCATCTCTTCAATATATATTTCCCCAACGGGCAGATGAACGATGAGCGGCTTGAATTCAAGATGGGCTTCTACGACGCCTTCCTTGCCCATGCCGAAGAACTGCGCAAGACCAAACCCATCGTGGTCGGCGGAGATTTCAACACCGCCCACACCGAGATCGACCTCAAGAATCCCAAGGCGAACAGTGAACGGTCCGGCTTCCTGCCCTCGGAGCGTGCATGGCTCGACAAGTTCATAGCCGCCGGATACGTGGACACCTTCCGCATGTTCGAAGACGGCCCGCACCACTACTCATGGTGGTCCTATCGCTTCAACGCCCGCAAGAACAACGCAGGGTGGCGCATCGACTATTTCTTCGTCTCGGAAGAATTGAAAGACAAGGTGGTCCGGGCCTGGATCGAGCCGGATGTTTTAGGATCGGATCACTGCCCGATAGGTGTTGAAATAGATATCTAGGGACTATCCGTCATTAAGGGGAAATTCGCTCAGAACGGTGTGAACCGCGCCATCCGGGTTCAGCTCACTCTGCCACAGGAAGAACCGGTCCACCGTGAATCCGGGCCATGCTTCCTGCCCGGCAGTCTGTAGACATGCTTCCCAATCATCAAGCTTGAGCTTCTTGACCCGCCCTATGGTCAGGTGAGATTTGAAAGGCCTGTTTTCCCGTTCAAAACCAAGGGGCTCCAGTGCATTCTCCACGGCTCCAGCCAAGGCCTCGCAACGCCCTCCGCCCTTGCTGACGCTTTTCCAGATTACACGGGGTTTCCTCATGTTGGGGAAACAGCCGCAGTCGCCGGTTCGCATTTCAAAGGCTGAGTATTCGATGGCCGAAAGCGCATCCTTGATAACGCCCATCCGGCTCTCTTCCACATCACCAAGGAATTTGAGCGTCAGATGCCAGTTGCCGGGACTGATCCACCTGATCTTTGATTCCAGGCATGAGTTGAGCCTACCGGTAAACGGCTTCAGCTTTTCCTGATAGGATTCGGGCAACGGGATACCGATGAACAGACGCGGCATATTTCCTCCCACGTATCAGTCACAAATGTCACTCCACCATTACATCATATTGTAGCCTCTCGCAAAAAGACAAAGCCCCCGACAGGAGAAGTCTCCGCCGGGGGCATAAACAATCAATGAACTGGAGCAGCTTTAGGCCTGGGCTTTTTCCCAGAAACCGGGCCACATCTCGAGCACCTTTTTCATGGCCTTGCCGCGATGGGAACGTTTGTTCTTCACCGCCGAATCCAGCTCGGCCACATGGCACCCCAGCTCGGGATCGATGGCGATGACGTCATAACCGAAACCGCCCTCGCCCTTGTAGCCATGCGCGACCTGAATTTCATAGGCTCCATCGGCGCTGATCTCCTGACCGTTGGGTGCCACGGCAGCCATAACGCACCGGTAGCGGCCCGTGCGCTTGTCATCGGGGACGTCTTTCAGCTCTTCAAGCATCTTCTCGTTGTTGGCGTGATCGTCGCACTCCTCGCCTGCATAGCGGGCGGAGTAGACACCGGGACGGCCGTCCAGAGCATCGACTTCGATGCCCGAGTCGTCGGCCACGGCCACCAGACCGGTGATCTCGGCCACGGCCCGCGCCTTGATGAAGGCGTTCTCAAGAAAAGTATCGCCGGTCTCGGGAATCTCACCGATCTCCGGAAATTCGGACAGACTCTTCACGACCACGCCAAACGGCTCCAGCATGACGGAGAGTTCCTTGATTTTGCCTTTGTTATTTGTAGCGAGAACTATTGTATCCATAAAAAATATCCCCCTAAGTGATGTTCGCTCAGGGGGATGTTTTTACTCGGTGTTTTCCGTTTCCGCAACTGCTAGCAAAGGAGGTAGGAAAAGAGTCATCTTGGTCCCCACTCCTTCCCTGCTGGCAAGATCCACAGTGCCGCCTATTTCGTCGATGATCTTGCGGGTCTGGGCCAGCCCGAGGCCGGAGCCCTTACCCTTGGTGGAGAAGAACGGACTGAAAATCTTGTCACGGATATCCAGCGGAATACCTTCACCTGTATCCTCCACGGTAAGCACTGCATGGTCCTGGGTCATGGATGTAGTCACGAACAGCTTGCCGCCATCTTCCATGGCCTCTACTGCATTCTTCACAAGATTGATCAGGCACTGCTTGATGAGATCGGGGTTGGCATGAACTTTTGCCAGATCCTGATCCAGATCCACGTGCGCTTCCACACCCTGATTCTCACAGGGAAGACTCATGACGCCCATGGTAGCCGTCACCAAGGCGTTGACGTCGACTTCGGCCACCTGCGCCTCGGTGGGGCGGGTAAAATTCATGAGGCTTTTGAGAATTTCATCCAGCCGCTTCGATTCGGCCAAAATGATGGACAGTTTTTCTCGCGCCTTCTCGTCCAGCCCTTCGGCGCGCATGAGCGAATTGGCAAACCCGCTGATGGTGAAAAGAGGGTTGCGGATTTCATGGGCCATGTAGGTGGACAGCTCTCCGATGGAAGCCAATTTTTCCGCCTGTTGCAGCCGGTTTTCAATGGAAGTGCGCTGAGTGATGTCTCGCCGGATGGCGACCACATGATTGATCGTCCCGTCTTCGTCGAAGACCGGGTAGGTATAGACGCGAAAATATTGAACGCGCCCATCTCCATCCACCTGGCTGGTTACGGTCTCGGCTGGCGCTTTCGTCTCCAGAGTCTGCCCCAACGGATCTTTCTCATAACCACATTCAGGCTCGTCCGTACCCAGGAAAACGTCGCAATAAGGCTTGCCCATCAGCTCCTTCTTGGACTTGCCAAGATGGTCGAGGACGGTTTTGTTCATGCCGACCACAATGCCCTTATTGTCCAGGAACAAAATCTCCTGATCCATCTGGTCGATGATGGTCTTGAGCATGTTTTGGGTGTGCAGCAGATCAAGCTTGCAAGCCACCCATATCTTGTCTGACGTTAACAGATTGATGAAAAAATTAGCGGCATTGCGCTCAACCAGCGTGATGCTCGGAGGAAGGTAGTTACGCAGCTCATGAATCAGGGCAGGCCTGCCAGTGGCCTCGATGAGCATGTTAATTTCCGGGTGGTTATCCAACATTTTCTTATACCCGGCGTATGTGGGAATCGACCGCCCGGCGTCGTGAGTCTCGGGCAGCACGGTCTCACCAGGCAGGGCAGCAGCTACAATGCCGATATCCTTCAGGACCACGTCATTGCTCTGCTCCTTGAACATCTGCCAAAATGTCAGTAGAGCCGGTATATCGCCGATGACGCCAATGACGTATCGTTTATCTTCGAGAAAGGATGTTGGCTGCAAGTTGACCTCCTGTCCGGGCATGTTGCACACTCACCTCGTCGACGCAGGGAAAATGCGCTTCTAGGACTTTATCTCATTTAGACGCCCATTTCAAAGGAAATGACATGACCCAACAACCTGAATCCATTATAAAAGTATATACAGTCAGCCTGGGCTGCCCGAAAAATCGCGTGGATACCGAGCGTCTGCTCGGCACTCTCGGGCCGAAGATGACCCCGGTCGAGTCCGTGGCCGAGGCCGACCTGACACTCATCAACACCTGCGGATTCATCCAGCCCGCCGTGGAGGAATCGGTCAACACCATCCTCGATGCCGTGCGAGACGCTTCTGACGCTACTAAAAACGCTGCAGAAGGCACGGACAGAAAACATCTCATCGCCGTGGCCGGATGCCTGGTCAGCCGTTACGGACAAGATCTCAAGGACGAAATCCCCGAGGTCGACCTGTGGCTGAACACGGAAGAGATAGAACTCTGGCCCTCCATGGCAGCCGACGCCCTGGCCGCGCCTGTATCCCCCGAGGCCCCGCGCAGATTGTCCACCGGTCCCGGACACGCCTATCTCAAGATATCCGAAGGATGCTCCCACAACTGCCGGTTCTGCACCATCCCCTCCATCCGGGGCGCGCACAAAAGCTGGCCCGTGGACTATCTGGTCAAGGAGGCCGCGCAGCTTGTCGAACAGGTCCCGGAAATAATCGTGGTCGGCCAGGACTCCACCTCCTACGGCTCCGACCTCGACACCGGCAACGATCTTCGTCAGTTGGTCGACGGCCTTTCCAGACTTTCCGGCCTTGAGTGGCTGCGCATCATGTATCTCTACCCTGCCGGACTGACCGAGAACCTGCTCGCCTTCCTCAAGGACATCGGCAAGCCGTTCCTGCCGTACTTCGACATACCGCTCCAGCACGCCCACCCCGACGTGCTCTCCGGCATGGGCCGACCGTTTGCCCGCAACCCGGAGAAGGTCATCGACAGGGTCCGTAAATTTTTCCCGGATGCAGCCCTACGCACCACCTTCATCGTCGGCTATCCCGGCGAGACTGACGAACATTTCAACCACCTCATGGACTTCGCCAAGAAGACGCGTTTCCATCATCTGGGCGTCTTCCCCTACTGGCCCGAAGACGGCACACCGGCCGCTGCCATGGACAATCAGGTTCCCGATGAAGTGAAACAGTACCGCCGCGATGCGCTCATGGAGCTTCAGGGCGACATCAGCGAGGAAATCCTCGGTGAATATGTCGGCGAAACACTACCGGTGCTCATTGAAAAGCCCTCACCGGAATGGCCGGGACTTTACGTCGGACGAACTTGGTTCCAGGCCCCGGAAGTGGACGGCGCGACTTATGTGAGTGCGCCCCCGGACGTGGAGCTTGAACTGGGAGCCATCGTTGAAGTCGAAATTGAAAAGGCGGACACATACGACCTGTCGGGATTGGTATAAATGGCACTGACCCCATCTGCCTTTCCCCTCCCCCATGAAGACTTTCAATTCACGAAAACATGCTGTACTACGGGAAACGAATCGAACGAGGAGTACCAATGCTTGATCTCAAATTGATGCAGAAGAACCCGGAGGCAGTCCGGGAGAGCCTGACCAAACGCGGCTCGAAAATAGATGTCCAGGAATTTACCGACCTCGACGAGAAGCGCAAGGCGCTGATCGCTGAAGTCGAAGCCCTCAAGGCCGAGAAGAACGCCGTTGGCCCTGAAATCGCCAAGCGCAAGAAAGCTGGCGAAGATGCGTCCGATCTTCTCAAGAAGATGGGCGAGGTTTCCGGTCGCACAAAAGAGCTCGACGCAGAACTCTCCGTAGTCGAGGCAGCCCAGAAGGAATGGATGATGTCCGTTCCGAATATCCCGCACGAATCCGTGCCCGTGGGCGCAACCGAAGAAGAGAATCCCTTCGTACGCGATTGGGGAACCAAACCGGAATTTGATTTCGAGCCCAAGGAACATTGGGAGCTCGGCACCGAACTCGGCGGCCTGGATTTCGAATGTGCCGCCAAGCTGGCCGGTTCACGCTTTTCCATCAGCTACGGCTGGTGTGCCCGTCTCGAACGCGCCCTGGCTCAGCTCATGCTCGATACCCAGACCGAAATGCACGGCTACATCGAGGTCAACCCGCCGACCATAGTCAATCGCAAGACCATGACCGGCACCGGCCAGTTGCCCAAGTTCGAGGAAGACCTGTTCAAGCTCAACGATGACCGGGATTTCTACCTCATTCCCACGGCCGAAGTTCCGCTGACCAACATCTTCGCGGGTGAAGTCATCGACGAGACCAAGCTGCCCATCAAATTCTGCGCCCATACTCCCTGCTTTCGTTCCGAAGCCGGTTCCTACGGCAAGGATACCAAGGGCTTGATTCGCCAGCACCAGTTCTACAAAGTGGAGATGGTCAACTTCGCCCATCCCGACAAGTCATACGAGGCCCTTGAGGACATGACCGCAGCGGCAGAAAAGATTCTGCAGCTCCTGAATATCCCCTACCAGGTCATTGAACTGTGCACCGGCGACATGGGTTTTGGCGCAACCAAAACCTACGACATCGAAGTCTGGCTGCCGGGACAGGATGCATACCGCGAGATTTCCTCATGCTCCAACTGCGGAGATTTCCAGGCCCGTCGCGCCAACATCAAGTTCAAGCCGACCGACTCCAAGAAAAAACAGTTCGCCCACACCCTGAACGGTTCCGGCCTGGCCGTGGGCCGCTGTCTGGTGGCTGTCATTGAAAACTACCAGCAAGCCGATGGATCCATAGTCATCCCCGATGCACTCAAAAAGTACATGGGCGGCCTGGAAGTCGTGAAACCAGAATAAGGTTTCACCTGCCAATAGAATAAGAAAGCCCCGCCTGCATAAGCAAGCGGGGCTTCATTTTTTCATCTCAACAAATCTACTGAACGCCCTTCTTCAAGGCCTCGAAAACCTGCTCTTTGTTCATCGCGGTGGTATCAATGGTCTTCGCATCGTCAGCGGCCTTGAGCGGCGCAACTGCTCGGTTCCGATCCTGATGGTCGCGCTTGGCGATCTGGTCCTTCAGGTCTTCCAAACCGGCGGGCTTGCCGAGTTCCTCCAGCTGGAGAAAACGTCGCATGGCGCGCTCCTCTACCGAGGCGTCCAAAAAGAATTTGTGCGGCGCATCCGGGAAAATGACCGTCCCCATGTCGCGGCCTTCGGCCACGAGGGAAAACTTGGTTCCCAGCGCCTGCTGGGCCGTTTTCAGGAACGTGCGGATTACCGGCAAGGTCGCCACATTGGACGCCCACATGCCGACCTGTTCGGTGCGGATTTCGTCGCCGATGGGCGTGCCACTTAGCGACAAAACCGACTCTTCGCCGATACCGGACAGGGCAAAATCGAAACTCTCAAGTTCTGCTTCTATTTTAGCTTCATCCCAATCCCATGAACCGTCACCCAGCTTCCAGGCGATGGCCCGGAACATGGCCCCGGTGTCGAGGTAGGGGATGGAAAGCTCGCGCGCGAGCTGCTTGGCCATGGTGGATTTGCCCACCCCGGCCGGACCGTCGATGGTGACGATGAGCGGGTTAGCCACCAAGGACCTCCGCCAAAGTCTCTATAAAGGTTTTATTCTCTGCGTCGGTGCCGACGTTGACCCGGATGCATTTACCCAGACCGAAGCTGGCCAGCGGACGGACTATGATGCCCTTCTTGAGCAGAGCCTTGAACACCTGCCCTGCGGGCTTGGTCGGCTGGAACATGACGAAGTTCGCCTGACTCGGCCAGACCTTGCAGCCGAGCTTGGGCAGCTCTTCAAGAAAATATTCGCGGCCGCGCATGACCAACTGGAGTGTCTCGTTGTAAAAGACCTCGTCGTTTAGGGCGGCCACGGCAGCGTCTTCAGCCAGCAGGTTGACGGTGAATGGAATGCGGGCGTTCTTCATGTACCCGGCCAGCTTGGATGGCAGGACGCCATATCCAACACGTAATCCGGCCAGTCCATAGGCCTTGGAAAAGGTCCTGAGTACCACCAGATTCTCGAATTTATCGTAGGCTTGGAGTGGAGTATAGGATTCGGGCGGCCAGACGAAATCTATGTAGGCCTCATCCACCACCAGCAGGCAGTCCTCGGGCAGCACACCTGCCAGCACAGACAAATCTTCGACACTGGCGGCCAGGCCTGTGGGGTTATCCGGGCTGGTGACGATAACCATGGCGGTGTCTGCGTCGGCAGCCTCAGCCATACTGTCCAGCGGCAATGCGTAATCTTCTCCACGCTTGACTTCACGGTACTCGACACCCGCAAGCTTGGCGCACATTTCATACATGGCGAAAGAATGTTCGTAGCAAACTATATTAGAACGACCGGGTTCGGCCTTCATGCGGATCAGCATATCGATGATCTCGTCCGAACCGTTGCCCACCATGATGGAACCCTTGGGGACACCCAACTGACGGCTGAGTTCTCCGGCCAGACGAGGAGCATGATTTTCAGGGTAGCGAAAGGCTTTGGCCGCGTTCTGGGCGATCACCTTCTGGACGATGGGTGATACGCCGAGCGGATTCTCATTGCTGGCGAGCTTGATGACTTCGCTCAAACCGTAGCGTTCCTGAATCTGTTCGATGGTCATGCCCGGAGTATACGGATCAAAATCCAATATTGCCGAGCGGACAGTAAATTCCCTCATGATTCCCCTTCCCCGAATTATATCCTGAACTGCCGGTCCCCGTGGATCGAGCACATTCTCTTACTAAAAAAAGAACGACCGAAGCCGTTCCTTTTATAATCTTTATGCGTCCCCGTAAAGGGGAACGGTTGTTAGGTGGGCCGGACAGTCAAAACCGGAGCCTTGGAGCTCTTGACCACCTTTTCGGCAACCGAGCCGAACAGGATGCGATCGATGCCCTTGCGGCCATGAGTGCCCATGACGACCATGTCGCAACCTTCGGCTTCGGCAATCGCCAGGATTTCCTCTGCCGGATAACCGGTGACGACCTTGCCCTGGACATTCATATCCTTGAAGTTGTCCTTGACGAAAGTGGTCATGGTGTCCTCTGCGCCGGTCACGATTTCACCCACGAAGCTCTCGATGGAGCTGGGTGGCACGTGAAAACCGACATACTGGCTGAGCGAAGGGGCAACATAAAGCACAAGCACCTGCGCACCCGCGCACTTGGCGACCATACTTGCATAATCAGCCACCATCGGGCTGTAGTCCGAAAAGTCCACTGCACAAAGGATCTTCTTGATGTCAGCCATGATGTCCCTCCTTGCTATTTATCGTCGTTTTCCGCCGCTCCTTGCCTACTTTTGCCCTCCTGTAAGCCAGGACCGCGAAAAATGGAGCTTCCTACTTATTTTATGCCTAAGCGCAGACGGATAGACAACCTTTTTCTTCTGGATTACCATTGTTTATAACCTGCCCCGGACGGTTCAAGACGAATCGGAAGAAATTGCCGGGTGTTTGTAGTAAAAAAATAAGCATTTCCAGCCTGTTGTCAATTGAACGTGCTTGGCAAGGTCTTTGCACAATTCAAACAAACCACAGGATAGGAGTAGAATTATGAAGATCCGTCCTGATCAGATCGAGGGCGTTCAACCGGAGCAAGCGCAACGGAAGAACAAGGCAGACAAGTCTGGGCAAGCCTTCGGGGAACTTCTCAATAATGAAGTGGCAAAAGGTGATTCACCCGCAGCCGCCTCGGGCGTAATTCCGCCCCCCATTGTGAACCCCCTGATCGCAGCCGAGGCAGCAAATGGTGTGCAGCGTCCCGACGCAGCCGCCAATGCCGTGGCCGGACAAGTGGAATCCGTTCTCGACAAGTGGGATAGTTACGCCGCGACTCTCGCAGGACCACAGGCAGGACTCAAGTCCGCCTATGGAACCCTGGACGAGATCGCCAACGAAGTAGCTGCCATCAAGGAAGGCCAGCCCAACCTTGACCCCGGACTGAAGTCCATTGTCGACGAACTGGAAACACTGGCCGTAACCGAACGGTTCAAGTTCAACCGGGGAGACTACGTCTAACCAATTGAACTGCCCATTTCGCGCCCGGACCGCATAAAGCGGTCCGGGCCGCCCTTCAGGCTTGATCCCCAATTGCACTTGAAAGGCCCCCGGCGACTTTGCCGGGGGCCTTTTCCTATAATTATGGCTCAGGTCAGGAGTTGATAATTCCACTTAAATCCAGGGCCTAAAACCGGACATCCACACAACCCCATTACACCTTATATAGCCTGAAAGATTCCCGACTGTAATAGTCTGAAATATAATTATAATAGCCCCTGCTATTACATCATGAAATAAGACTCTCAAACAGAATTAATTTTTTCAATACACCAGCAGACCCGGGGAGGTCACTTGAAGAATATCAAGCTAAGCGTCAAATTGTTAGGTGGCTTCATTGCAAGTGCGCTCATAACATTAATCGTCGGACTAGTCGGAATTACTGAATTAAAAAACGTTGCTGGCAATGCAGACATGCTAGGCAATGAAGACTTGCCCAAGGTCACCGCACTGATCCAGATGGAATCCCATTTGAACTCTGCCGTGATCGGCCTTCGCACTCTCATGTCGCCGAATCTTGATGAAAAAGAACGTGCTGCGCAATATGAAGTGCTCACCGACAACCGCGCAATGTACAAAAAGTACTTCGATATTTATATTGCACTCGATCGGTCCGATGAAGAAAAAGCCCTGGGAGATGAATTCCTGGCTGAAGTAAAAATATGGGCCGGTGTTAACAACCAGGCCGTTGAGATATCAAAAAAAATGATTACACTCGATATCCTCAACCCTGATGCCTACATGAAAAACCTGTGGATGTTCACCAGCGACCACTACAAGCTGGCTTCCAAGGTCGGGGAACTCCTGATGGAAAACGCCGAGTTCAAGGGCGGCACGGATCCGACTGCCTGCCGCTTCGGCAAATGGATGGCATCTTACACCACCTCCAATCCGGAACTCTCGAAGACCCTGGCCGAAGTCAAAACACCACACAACAAGTTCCATGCAGCCGTGGCAAAGATCAAGACAGCACATGCAGGCGGAAACAGTCACGCAGCTCAAAGTGCATTGCATGACGAAATGACTCCTGCTGCAGAAGAGGTGTTTTCCCATTTTGACAACCTCAGAAGCTCAGCCCAACTGTCCGTTGACACTATAAAAGAAATGGACCGTCTCCTCATGCACGAGTCCGCAGAAGGCCAGGAAAAGACCATGGAGGTCATGGACAAGCTGATAGTTCTCAACACCGCCGACTCGGAAGCAGCAGTACGCGAGGCGGAGGAAAATGCCGAGACAGGTGAATTAATCGCGATAGTTGGCATGATTATCGGTATTCTTGTTGCTTTAACTCTGGGTATTATCCTGACACGTGGCATTACCCGCCCGATCTTCAAAGGTGTGGCATTTGCCCAGGCAATGGCAAATGGCGACTTCTCAGAAAAGCTTGATGTTAATCAGAAAGATGAAATCGGTGTCCTGGCCAATGCACTCAATGAAATGGTCGACAAACTACGGGGTGTCGTACAGGACGTTCAGGATGCAGCCAGCAATGTAGCCTCGGGCAGCGAAGAGATGTCTGCTTCTTCACAGAGTTTGTCACAGGGGGCCACGGAACAGTCTGCTTCAATCGAAGAAGTCTCTTCCTCAATGGAACAGATGGGTTCCAACATCAGCCAGAACGCAGACAACGCCCTTGAGACTGAAAAGATATCTCAACAGGCAGCAACTGATGCCGAAAAGGGTGGCGAGGCTGTAAATCAGACCGTCCAGGCCATGAAGGATATTGCGGACAAGATTTCCATTATTGAAGAAATCGCCCGCCAGACAAACCTCCTCGCCTTGAACGCCGCCATCGAAGCCGCCCGGGCAGGAGAACACGGCAAGGGGTTTGCTGTTGTTGCCGCAGAAGTACGCAAGCTTGCAGAACGTTCCGGCACAGCTGCTGCCGAGATCAGCGAACTGTCTTCCTCGAGCGTGGAAGTTGCAGAAAATGCTGGCGAAATGCTGAAGAGGATCGTCCCGGACATTCAGAAGACTGCCGAACTCATTCAGGAGATCACAGCTTCATCCAACGAACAGAATTCCGGAGCAGCCCAAATCAACACGGCCATCCAGAGCCTCGACCAGATCATTCAGCAAAACGCTGCTGCCTCGGAAGAAATGGCCTCCACATCCGAAGAGCTGTCCGGACAGGCCAACCAGATGCAGGCCACGATGAGCTTCTTCCAGATTGGAAATGAAGGCCATATGCAGGCAAGAACCACCGTAATGTCAAACCCGGCAACAAATCCCCGGGCCCTGCCGCAAACAGTACAGCCTGCAACTCCCAAGGCAGGACTCGACATGGATATGGAAAGCGAAGAGTTTGAACGCTTCTAGATCATCATAAGACAAACAACCTCTCCATAAACAAAACAGGCCCCCGGCAGTAATGCCGAGGGCCTGTTTTTTTGCGGGGATGGGGCATATTGAGTGTAGACGTTAAAGCTTGAGAATCAATCCAAATCATGGGGGAAGTCAGTCCTGACGAATCACATACAAAACCACTCATATTTCGTTATCAGTTTTAAGGCTTCCATCTTTTAGCTTGTATCTGCCCATGTTTGATCTCATCATCAGACATTACAGATTGAATTTTGTTGCGTACTTCCAACGCCAAACGAACTCCTAACTGGTTCGATACAGTGAGCCATTTGTATGCATGTACAAAGTTCTGACGTACCCCTTCACCCTTTGCGTATCCGATTCCAAGCATCAAAGCCGCTTGTGCATTGCCTTGCTCTGCGGCTTTACGAAACCACTGCATGGCCTGTTCATGATCTTGAGTTGTATGGACACCGTCATAGTAAAGAAGTGCGAGTTCAGACTGTGCAGGTTGATAACCCTGGGCTGCTGCTTTCTGAATCCAGTGGATGGCTGTTTCATTGTTCTGTGGTTCTCCAACGCCATTGAGGTATGCTAATCCCAAATACAGTTGGCTTATAGCTTCTCCATGCTCGGCTCCAAATCGGTTCATGGGGAGTCCGCGAATGAACCTGTTTTTAAGTTCAAACACGTAATTATCGCTTGGTTTGCCACTTAGCACAGCATATGGAACCTCAATAAGATTGGCCTCTTTCCACTCTTTAGCCAACTTCTTCCCTTGGTTTTCTTGGGCAATAGTCATCAAGGGCTCAAGCTGGTCGAGTGCTGGAACAGCATCCTCATCTCCGCGATCAGCAGCTATTGTAAGCCATTTGTATGCTCGCACATAGTCTTGAGAAACGCCCTCACCATTATGGAACATATTGCCAAATTGCTTTTGGGAATCGCGATCACCTTGCTCTGCTGCCGACTTGAGCCATTTAGCTGCCACAACGTAGTCTTGCTTAACGCCATCACCTCGATAGTACATTGTGCCAATGATAGCCTGTCCGAACATGTCTCCTTGTTCAGCAGCTAACTGGAAGTGTTTAGCCGCACTCTCCATGTCACCTTGTTTGTGGGCTTTAAAACCATCATCAAGCGGGGTAGCGAAAACGGTAAGAGTCATTGTGAGTATAAGCAAGGCAATGAGGAATATGATCTTCAAGATGTTCATAGCAAGTCCTGTGGGGTTTGATTCTGCCTACCAGAAACACCAGCCAACATCAAAGACTGAGTATCAGACACACGGACCTTGAAACTGTTACAATTACGCCACCTAGAGCGAAGTTTAACCGGCTGTCATGATAAAGAATGAGGCCTGGACAACGAACACCCTCTCCTCTCCGTCAAAAGACTACCTCAGGGAACAAGAAAAGCCCCCTCGAAGCATCGCTTCGAGGGGGCTGGTAAATCAATATGTGACGTATTTATTCGCCCAGGTAAGCCTTGCGAATATCCGGGTTCGTCAGAAGCTTATCCGCATCATCTTCCATGACGACCTTGCCGGTCTCCAATACATATCCGCGCTGGGCGCACTGCAAGGCGAGGTTGGCGTTCTGCTCAACCAGCACCACGGTCACGCCCTGCTCGTTGATCATCTTGATGATGTCGAAAATCTGCTGGACCAAAAGCGGCGCCAAGCCCATGGACGGCTCGTCAAGGAGCAGCACCTTGGGGCGGCTCATGAGCGCACGGCCCATGGCCAGCATTTGCTGTTCTCCGCCGGACAGAGTCCCGCCGAGCTGTTTGCGACGTTCGCGAAGCTTGGGGAACAGCTCGAATACGCGCTGTACATCTTCCTTGATACCGCCGGTGTCGTTGCGGAAGAACGCACCCATGTCGAGATTTTCCATGACCGTCAGGCGCGGAAAGATACGGCGGCCTTCAGGGACCTGACACAAGCCCATTTTGGGCAGGGTGTCGGAACTGATGCCTTTGATGCTCTTGCCCTTGTACAGGACGTCGCCTTCAAGGGCATTTACGATATTGCAGATGGTCATCAGCGTGGTCGATTTGCCCGCGCCGTTGGCCCCGATGATAGTGACAATCTCGCCATCATAAACCTTGAGCGAGATGCCTTTGAGAGCCTGGATCCGACCATAGGCCGAAATCACGTTCTTCATTTCCAGTATGGGTGTTTTATTGTCTGCCATTATTCTGTCTTTGTTTAATCTTCTTCTTCGGACCGGCGGCCAACACGGGCTGCGGGCCATATTCCTGCGGGACGGATGAGCATCATCAAAGTCATGACACCACCGAAGACCAGCATGCGGTAGAGTTCAAACTCGCGGAAGACCTCGGGCAGGGCCACCAGGGCCAGCACTCCCAGGATGACACCGGGAATGGACCCCATGCCGCCCAGAACGACCATGGCGAGTACCATGGCGGATTCCAGGAAGGTGAAGGACTCAGGACCGACGAAGCGCATGCGCGCAGCGAAGAATGCCCCGGCGAATCCGGCGAATGTCGCGCCCATGGCATAGGCCAGGAGCTTGAGCATAAACGTGTTCACGCCCATCAGTTCGGCTGCGGTCTCATCCTCGCGGATGGCCTCCCAGGCACGCCCGATGCGCGAGAAGTTGAGTCGGTAAACCGAAAGAATGGTAAACACGGCGATGACGAGAATGACGTAGTAGAGCATCCAGAGCTGCTTGAGCTGGAAGCCGAAAATGTCAGGGCGGGGAATGCCGAGAATACCGTTGGGACCATTGGTCAGTCCCATCCAGTTATTGAATATGAGCCGGACAATTTCTCCGAACCCAAGCGTAACGATAGCTAGATAATCCCCTCGCATTCGCAGAGTCGGATAACCGACGATGCTACCGGCGATGGCCGCAGTCATTCCTGCCACAGGCAGGCAGACCCAGAACGACATGCCGAAATGCAGGCTCATGAGTGCATAAGTGTATGCTCCCACGCCATAGAAGGCGATGTAGCCGAGATCAAGCAGACCGGCCAGACCGACGACAATATTCAGACCGAGACCAAGACAGATGTAGATAAGTACACTGATGGAAACGTCATGGGCATAGCGGTCAGTCACCAGCGGAAAGATCACTGCCGCCACAAGGACGATACCGAGCAACGCCCAGCGGGGCATATTTCCATAGGCCTGTTTAAATTTGCCTTGTGCAGACTTGATCGGGTCGCCCACGGCATCGAGATGCCCGGCTTCCTGTATCTGATAAAAGAACATGATGAAGACAGCGGCCACGGCGATGTAGCCGAAGACCTTGAAGGTCTTGCCGAATTCCAATCCCTCCGGCTGGATGCCCAGAAGCGGCCACAGCAGGATAAGGAACCATATCAGGCCTACCCCGCAGGCCATCCATAATTTTTTAGACTCTTGTGTCGTCAACGTTCTCTCCCATGATACCGGTGGGACGGAAATAAAGTACGCCGATCAGGATGATGAAGGCGAACACGTCCTTGTACTCGCCGGATATATATCCGGCGGCGAAAATTTCAACCATGCCGATGATCAGTCCGCCGATCAGGGCACCTGTGATGTTACCGATGCCTCCGAGCACCGCGGCCGCAAAAGCCTTGATGCCGGGCACGAAGCCCATGGAGTAGTTCACCGAACCGTAATAGAGGCCGACCATGATGCCTGCTGCCGCAGCCAGTGCCGCGCCGATAGCGAAAGTGGTAGCAATAACACGGTTGGAATTGATGCCGACCAGCGCGGCCATGACCTTATCCTGCGACGTGGCCCGCATGGCCTTGCCGATGCGGGTCTTAAAGACCAGGATGTTCAGGGCGATCAAGAGCAAGGCTGTCAGGGCAACAATGAAAATTTGCATGTAGGAAACGGAAACCAGTCCCCACTCGAACCCGCCGGAAGTGATCTCGGTGGGATAAGGCTTGTCATAAACGCCCTGCGTGAGCATCAGCCCGTTCTGCAGGAAGATGGACACACCAAGAGCGGACAGAAGCGCTGCCAGCCGAGATGCATTACGCAGCGGCTTGTAGGCGAGGCGTTCGACAGCCATGGCCAGAAGCGCACAATACCCCATGGACAGAACCAGGGCGAGTCCAAGACAGGCGTAGGGATTCAAACCCTGCGCAGCCAGAAAGGAAATCAGGATCACACCCATGTATCCGCCTGCGGCGAAAAATTCACCGTGAGCAAAGTTGATGAGCTGGATGATGCCGTAGACCATTGTATAGCCCAAGGCGATGAGAGCGTAGACGCCCCCGAGCGTGATGCCGTTGATCAATTGTTGAATGAAAAATTCCATGTGAATCCAGTGTCCGAGGCCCCGCAGATGCGGGGCCTCGGTTTTGTTGCAGCTTATGTAAGCTTAGTATTTTTCGCCGGACAGGGAGTTCCAGTAAGGTACGAACTGGCCGTCCTTGACCTGGTAAACCGTGTAGTTGGAACCGGAGTCGCCCTTCTCGTTGTAAGAGACGGTCTTGGAAGCGCCAACAAACTCAAGCTTCAGCAGTGCTTCGCGGACCTTGGCAGCATCGGTAGTACCAGCAGCCTTGACGGCCTTCAGGTATGCCATTGCGGAGTCGAAGGCGTATGCGGAGTAAGCACCGGGCTCGTTACCGGACTTGGCTTTGTACTTGGACACGAAGTCCTTGTAAGCAGGAGCGTCCTTGTCGATAGCACCGAAGGTACAGAACATGCCTTCAGCATCTTTCTTGGCGATTTCAACGAGTTTGGGATGGTAAACAGCGTCCTGACCCATCAGGATGGCCTTGATACCCATGCGCTTGGCCTGGATGACCATGAGTGCGCCGGTAGCGGAGTTCTGCAAGGAGATGTAGAACAGGTCGGGATTGGCAGCTTTAACCTTGGTCAGCACTGCGGAGTAATCTTTGTCGCCCTGGTTGACGTGGTCGTGTTCCTTGACTTCGATACCAGCAGCCTTGGCAGCAGCGGCAACGCCTTCAGCCAGACCCTGGGAATATGTGGTCTTGTCATCAACGATGAAGATAGACTTCACGCCTTCGACGTCTTTCATGAACTTGACGGCAGCCGGAGCCTGGTGATCATCACGACCACAGGTGCGGTACATGTTGGTCAAGCCGCGTTCGGTGACTTTCGGGTTGGTGGAAGCCGGTGTCAGCATCATGATGTTTTCTTCGGCCAGAGTCTCGGAAGAAGGAATGGTGGAGCTGGAGCAGTATGCGCCGACAACGCCGGTGGCCTTCTCGTTGATCAGCTTGTTAGCTGCTGCAACGGCCTGCTTCGGGTCGCAAGCTGTGTCCTGGGGGAAAAGCTGGATGTCGGTGAAACCGTCGATGCCGCCCTGTTCCTTGATAACTTCGATGGCGATTTCAGCGCCCTGGCGGATGTCATTACCATCAGCGGCGTAGGGGCCGGTCAGGGGGGACATGGTTCCCATTTTAAGAACATTACCGGCGGATTTATCTTCGCCGCAGCCCGTCAGGACCAGAGTCATTACGGCCAGAGCCGCGATCAGTGCGAGTAAACGTTTCATAGACACTCTCTCCATTTTGCAGTTGATGCCAGCCTCTCTACTGGCCTAAATATGCCTCAATCACAGCAGGGTTCTTCTGAATCTCTTCAGGCAACCCCTGTGCGATCATTACGCCGTGGTCAAGAACAACGATACGGTCACAGATACCCATGACGACTTTCATGTCGTGCTCCACCATGAGCACGTTGATGCCAAGCTCGGTGATGCGCCCGATGGATTCCATGAGTTCCATGGATTCGGACGGATTCAAACCGGCGGCTGGTTCGTCAAGCAGGATGGTCTGCGGTTCGCTCGCCAATGCCCGGGCGATCTCCAGCCTGCGCTGGTGCCCGTAAGGAAGGTTGGAGGCGACTTCGTCAGTCGTGTCGCCAAGCCCCATGAAATCTAGCGCCTTCTGGGATTTCTCCTGAATGCGCTGCTCTTCGCGCCGCTGGCCCGGACTGCGAAGAATCGCGCCCACAACGCCCACCTTGGAGCGACTGTGCTGGGCGACCATGCAGTTTTCGAGCGCGGTCATATTCTGAAAGAGGCGAATGTTCTGGAAAGTGCGGGCGATGCCCATGGAAAGGACCTGATAGGGACGAAGACCGGTGACCGTATCTCCATCATAGGTAACTTTGCCGCTGGAAGCCTTATAGACACCGGTGATAACATTGAACACCGTGGTCTTGCCCGCGCCGTTGGGGCCGATGAGACCCATGACCTCGCCTTCCTTCACGGAGAAAGAAACGTCAGTCAGGGCCTGCAATCCGCCGAATCGGACACAGATGTCGTCAAGTATGAGATTTGCCATAATTACCCAATGAGATAGTAAAAAAAACCCGATTCTTCAAGCAGAATATACCATACAGTGCAGACTCAATAATCTGGAAAGACGGCCTTTTTTAAACAGGACGAATTTTATTAACCCATTTGGGGAATAATGTCTAACTCTCGCTTTAAACATTGATCCCCCGCTCAATATTTCCTTATGTTCTGATATACAGAATTTTATTCAGCAGACTCCCGAAAATCAACTATCAGAAAAGCAGATCGACGCCATCGTATCTTTCATCTTTTCAACAACAACCGCATGAGTTAGCAATAATTCCATCAAGCCATGGGAGGCTCATTATGACCAAGACAGCATTTATTACCGGCGCAACCGCCGGATTCGGCAAGGCTATGGCCGAGCGATACGCATCTGAAGGATGGCAGCTGGTGCTGACCGGCAGGCGAACGGAACGACTCGACGAACTGAAGGCAGCACTCGCCCCTGCCCCTGTTCACACCATTTGTTTTGACATACGCGACAGGAAGGCTTGCCAGTATGCAGTGGCCGCCATACCCGACGAATTCGCAGCCATCGACGTGCTGGTGAACAACGCAGGCCTCGCCCTTGGTACGGAACCAGCCCAGGATTGTGATCTCGACGAATGGGAAACCATGATCGACACCAACATCAAGGGGCTGCTGTACATTACCAAGGCCCTGCTGCCCGGCATGATCGAGCGCAACACCGGCCACATCGTCAATCTCGGCTCCGTAGCTGGCACATATCCGTACCCCGGTGGCAACACATATGGCGGCACCAAGGCGTTCGTTAAACAGTTCTCCATGAACCTGCTGGCCGACCTGCTCGGCACGAAGATCCGCGTCACCAACATCGAGCCGGGGCTGTGCGAGAGCGAGTTCTCCATCGTTCGTTTCAGGGGAGACAAGGACAAGGCAGACAGCGTCTACGCCGGGACTGAACCGATCCTGCCCAGCGACATCGCAGAGTGTGTCTACTGGACCACAGCTTTGCCTCCGCACATCAACATCAATTCGATGGAAATAATGCCGGTTGATCAGGCATTTTCACCTTTCGCGATAAATCGCGATTAACTTCCTTTCCATATACACAGCAAAACGGCTTCGATGGATTTTCCATTGAAGCCGTTTCCGTTCGCCACACACTTCCCCTATTCTCTTCCTTACCGGGAGCACCTTGGGTGCACAGCACCCAACAGCGGCTCTCTGACTCCCACTTCCAAAAGACACCAGCGAAGCGCTGTGTCCTCTTCAGTCCCAGCCAACGTGAGGCTTGCGAGAGTGGTGCAGCTGCTAGGCGGAAGGGTTTGAGTTTCCCACAGGCGTAGCCTAGCTACGTCGAGGACAGACTCAACCCTTCCAACGACGCAGATGCGCCGCTATCGCAAGCCGACTCTCCCGGATCAAAAAAAAGGCCCTGCGCTTAGCGCAGAGCCTTTTTTTATTCTTGTGATCCGGGACTACCAGGTGTCGCCGCCGAATGCGTCGCCACCCAGACCGAAGGAATCTTCGGGGGTGCCGCCGACGTCCGGGCCGTCTTTGGGAGCGTCAGCTGCGGGAGCTGCTGCGCCGTCACCGGCAACACCGGCAACCACAACGCCCTGGCTCTTGACCTTGTCGACTTCCGCCATCAGGTCTGTGAGCTTCTTGGACATCTCGTCCAGCTTGGAGGAAGCCATGGTGACTTTCGCCTCGCCGGCTGCGTTCTGAGTCTCAGTGACTTTGACCTGAGCTTCCAGAGGAGCGATCTTGCCAGCAAGTTCTTCCTTTTCAGCGGTCAGAGCTTCAACCTGAGCGGTCAGAGCAGCGTTATCTGCTTTCAGTGCGCCGAGAATGTCCAGGACAGCCTGGGCTTTCGCAGCTGCGTCTTCGGGCAGTGCTTCGATCTTGACCTGATTGCCGAGTTTGGCGATGTCGCCTTCAGCGTATGCGGTCAGACCGGGTTCTTGTTCGTAGATCCAGGCTTTGGACAGGGCCTGAGCAACGGGAGCAACGTCTGCTTCCACGGTCTCAGTTCCGGTGATGTAAGCCAGCATATCGAGCTGAGTCTGGTCAGCGGCGTCGCCGCGAAGAACAGACACAAACGCGTTCATGGGGTAAACCTTAGCTTCAGCCATTTGATGCCTCCTTAATTAAGTAAGCTTCTTTATGTATTTTCACCAAGGCGACTATTTGTCAGCGCCCATGGGGATGCGACCAATTTTCTTGGCGTAAGACAGTGCCACAGTACGGTAAACCAGGTGACCCAACTTGGACCACGGCAGGTATGCGAGCATCATGAAGACCGCGATCAGGTGTACATAGTACACCGGGTAAGCCAGTACGGCTGCACCCACGAGGCGGAAGATCAATGCACCGATACCAGTCAGGAAGATGGTCCAGATCAAAGTGATCAGGTACCAGTCATACCAGCTGGAGGACTGCTTTGCTTCGTCCAGATTCACTCTACGCTTGGTCAGCGCGATGAGACCGTAAACACCC
>Ga0209692_10001107_pt1 | contig 40863 bp, 16 predicted proteins | sample tdDd472_FD_187129 | JGI IMG/M metagenome (GOLD analysis project Ga0209692, IMG submission 187129) | Marine sediment microbial communities from the Atlantic coast under amendment with organic carbon and nitrate - tdDd47.2 (SPAdes)... | ecosystem: Environmental > Aquatic > Marine > Coastal >...
GACCCGACCGAACGAAGCGCAGGCCAAAATCCTCAAGAAACTCGCACTCTCCCATCTCACCGAGCCAGCCTATCTGAGCACCGCGATCACCCCACGCCATCAGTTGTGACCACACGGCGCCCCCAAGCACCTGATGCCGCAGTGTTTTTTATCCGGGGTGGTCAAGATGGGGAGCGGGGTGCGTGTGCGTGAGCAGAGCGGGGTGCGTGTGCGGTGCGGATCTCGGGCTCGGGAGCAGGACGAGATGTGAGGGGAGGCGCGCCGGACTCCTCAGTGTGACCTCGTGCTCGCGCCCAGCAAGGCCGAGCCGTCCTCGCCGTCCTCGCCATGCTCGCTGCGCTGCGCGTGGCTCCGGGCGGCTGCGGGCGGTGCGGCTTCGCCGCAGCCTTGCGGTGCGCTGCGCGCGAGGTCGGGAGGAGACGTCCCCGCGGCACAGGGCCGCCGGGGCGTCACCTCGACACGGAGAAGACCTCATCATGCTACGCATCTACACTGTCGCGCTGCGCGTGGCCGCTGACGCGGCGGACGCGGCCGACCGCATCGGCCGCAAGGACCCGGACCTGGCTCGACAGCTCAGGAGGGCAGCGGCGAGCACGCCCCTGAACATCGCCGAAGGCGCGGGTTCGCTCGGCAAGAACAGGCGCGCGCGCTACGCCAACGCCCTCGGCTCGGCCACGAATCCGTCACGGCGGCAGCCGGGGCGGATTCGCTTGGCCGCCTCTGGTGCGCGCTCGCGCGTGCCAGAGGTGGAGGGGGGAGGGGCGGAGGTCGCCGCCTGCTTCGACGTCGCCGTCGCCATGCGCTGCATCCCCGACCCGGGGCCCGACGTCAGGCAGCGCCTCGACCACGTCATCGGAACCCTCGTCAACCTCACCCGCTGACCGAGCGCGGCGGCCGGATGCGCATCGCGTCCGGCCGCCCCGATCCACCACTCCGGCACGTGAGGGAGAGCGGGGCCCCGCAACGCGCGCGGCGCTCCCTCCACTCCCGGTCCACTCATGCCCAGCGCACTCGCTCCTGCACCACTCACGCTCCCGCTCGCGCTTCCGCGCCCCGCCCCGCACCCCGCACCCCGCACCAGCTTGCGCGCCGCCCTGCCTTCCGCGGCGAGCCAGTTCACCGAAGAGTCAGCCGGCGTGTGAATCACACCCCTGCCGTCTAGCACTCTCCCACCACCCTCGCCGGAAAGTGTTGATGCGTGGGGTCGGACCCCGCGATCTAACATTTTCGCGTCCGCTCGGTTCAGTGGGTCGTGACGGCGGCGCCGGCGAAGGGGCCAGGCTCGCCGGCCTTGAGCTCGGCGAGGCTCGGCGGGTCGTCGCTGGTGATGACGCGGTCACGGCCGGCGCGCTTGGCGCGGTAGAGCATCTGGTCGGCGCGGGCGAGCTGGTGCGCGAGGTCGGGGTCGTCGCCGATGGCCAGGCTCACGCCGTAGCTCGCGGTGAAGGCGGGGCCGGCGTAGTTGCCCGAGGCCTCGGCCAGGGCCGTGCGCAGGCGGTTGAGGGTCGCGCGGGCCTCGCCGGCGCCGCAGCCCGGGAGCAGGAGCGCGAACTCCTCGCCGCCGTAGCGACACATCAGGTCGCCGGGGCGGAGGTTCTTGCGCATCACCTCGGCGAAGAGGCGGAGCGCCCGGTCGCCGGTGTCGTGGCCGGCGGTGTCGTTGAGGCGCTTGAAGTGGTCGAGGTCGGCGAGGACGACCGCGTGCGGGCCCCCGGGGCGGTTCTCGAGGACGCGGGAGGCGCTCTCCTCGAAGCTGCGGCGGTTCGAGAGCCCGGTGAGCGGGTCGGTCGCGGCCTGGAGCTGGCTCGACGACAGCGTCCGCAGCATCCCGATGCGGCTCCCGCCGTGGGTCGCAACGGTCTCGAGGCGCTGGACCGACTCCTCGGAGCAGGGCTCGTTCTCTTCACCGGTGACGTGCAGGACGCCGATGGTCCGGCCCATGACGTTGACCGGCACGCAGGTCGCCGAGCAGACGGCCCCGGGGCGCTCGCGGAGGCGCGGGCAGGCGTCGAGCTCGCGGCTCGAGTCGAAGCGGAGCGTCTGACCGCAGCGGATGGCGGCGCAGTGCGACGGGTGGTCCACCGGGCAGCCCGGAGGCTCGGCGCCGGCGGCGTGGGCGCGGCGGCGCAGGTGAGCGCGGCTCGAGTCGGCCAGGAGCACCTCGGCCGGCACGCCGGGCAGCGCGTTCTCGATGGCCAGGGCGACGGTGTCGAGGGCGTGGTCTTCGGTGTCGGTCAGGTCGAGGGCGCGCTGGAGGCGGCTCGCGAAGTCGGTCCGCGCGCTCTCCTCGCGCAGGCGCCGCTCGCGCGCCTCCACCGACGAGGAGACCCGCGCGATCGCTTGCTCGAGCCGCGCCAGCGGGTCGCTTCCGGTGGCGGGCCGGAAGGTCGTCGGCGCGCCCATCGCCCGCGCCTCGGCGAAGGCGATGGTCGCCTCGAGGCGGCGCTGGGTGCGGCGGTACATGCGCCACGAGAGCAGCATCGTCGCGCCTGCGAAGACGAGGAAGACCCAGAGCGCGGTCATCCACGTGGAGCGGACGCTGTCCTGCGCGGCGTGCAGGGTGTCGACGGTGAGGGTCCCGCCGATGAGGCCCATCGTCACGTGCTCGTTGGTGTCGCCCATGTCGGCGAGCATGAACCCCGTCGCGATGAGCATCCCAATGGTGAAGAGCACCAGCGGGGCGACGCTCGACGCGACGGCGTGGCGGAGGGACAGCGGCTTGTGGATCGACTCGAACATGGGCGTTCCCGGTCTCGGGGTCACATCACCTTGAGTCGACGGGCCTGGTTACAGACTTGAGGAAATTCGATTTCAGTTCTTTACAAAATCTCACGTGAACCAGAACGCAACGCGCCCCTGCGGCCGCCAGGGAGCGCGTTTGTTCCTGTTATTCCAGTGATGTCGGCCGCGTCCCCCGCCGCCGTCAGTGGACCCGCAGGATGTGGATCCAGGAGCCGGGTGCGCAGCCAGCGGCGTCGGTCCCGCGGTTGCCAGCCTCGACCCAGAGCGTCTCGTCGGTCGAGAGGCTCACGAACTGCGTGCCGTTCAGGATGTGGCTGCCCGCCTCGAGGTACGAACGAGCGATCTTCAGGTCTGGCTGGTTGTCCGTGACGAGGCGGACGAGCATGGACACCTCGCCGGTGCTCCATGGGTTGCAGCGCAGGCCGACGGTGACCTGGTACACGCCGGCCTCCGGCGCGGTGAACCGCCAGCTCGTGCCGGTCGTGACCGTCGCGTGCGGATCCCACCCGACCGACGCGAAGTCGACGCGGTTGTAGCCGTTCACGGACTCGTTGAGCTGGGTTGGGTTCTGGCCGCTGTCACCGAAACCACCCCCGGTGCCGATGCTGTAGCGGACGCTGAGGGGGGAGAGTGCGCCGCCGCTCAGCCCGCTGGTGGTCTCCTCGAGCTCGTCGACCGTCGCGTCCAACGCCTTCATGGCGGCCACGATGGCCTCGAAGCGGGTGTTGAGGTCGCCGTGGGTCAGGGTCTGGCCGTCGGTGAACCCCGCGACGTCGAGGTTCTGCACCTCGCTGGTGAGGGCCCAGGCCACCGACGCCGAGCCGGCGAGGAGGAGGGCCACGAAGACGGGCAGGAGCTTGCGCTTGGTCGGAGTGATCATGGTCGAGTTCCTTATGGATGAGGGGAGAGTCACAGGGTGCAGTTGCCGAGCTGGGAGGAGCCCAGCTGACATGGGGGCAGGGTGGTCGTCGTGTCGGTGACCGTGTCGGCGTCGACGGTGTCGGAGTCGACGGTGTCGGGGTCGACGGTGTCGGGGTCGACCGTGTCGACGACGACGGTGTCCGGCTCGGCGCTGTCGAGAGCGGTGTCCGCCGGTGAGGTGTCCGCCGGCGAGCTGTCGGGCTCGATGGTGTCGAGCTGTGCGGAGTCGGCTTCGCTGGTGTCGACGTCCTTCTTGGTGGTTGTTGAGCCCGAGCACGCGGTGAGCGCGAGTCCGAGGGCGAGGAGCGGGAGCAAACGGCGCAATGTGAAGACCTCCGTCGTGCGAGGGTTCGGGTGTGCGAGCTGTGAAGCTCAGAAGGAGGAGTGGACCTGGAGCCCCAGGCCGCGGCTCGACGGGTCGATCCAGAGCGTCGCTCCGTCGTCCGGTGGCGCGTCGTCCGAGGCCGTCGCGACCAGGATGATCCCGGTGATCAGCGCGACGCCTCCGGCGGCGGCCACGATGGACCCAGGCGTGTAGTCACGCTTGGTGATCACCTCGGTCTCGGTCTCGGTCCTCGTGGCCGGCGGGTCCGCCAGCAGGTAACCCCCCACGCCTCCGGCGACCCCGCCGACGCCCACCAAGACCCACCCCCAGGTCGCCGCGCTGCCTCCGGACTGCGGCTCGCCCGTTGGGAGTCGCTCGAGGTTCGGCGATAGGCGCGACCGTCCCCCCCGCTCGACGTTCACGGAGCGGACGAAGGGCAGGTGACCGTCGAGCAGGACCGTCACGTCGTGTCGGCCGGCTCCGAGGTCGAGCGCACGCTCGAAGGGGCCCGTCCCGACCTCTGCGCCGTCGACGCGCGCGACGGCGCCCGGGGTCGTGACGGTGAGCAGGAGCTCTCCGGTCGGGTGCTCAGCGAGGGCGGTCAGCTCGAAGTGCACGGTCGTCGTGAGGCCCCCTTCGATGTCCAGCGTGGTCTCGAAGGGCTCGTAGCCGTCCCTCGTGATCCTGACGCGGTGCGGCCCGAGCTCCAGCTCGACGTGGTCGGCCAGCGGCGTCACCCCGACCTCCTTTCCGTCGACCCACACCCGCGCGCCGTCCACGTTGGTCCGAATCACCGCGCGCCCGTATCGGCTCCGCTCGAGCTGAATCTTCTCCAGGGCGACGATCTTGGCCCGCGCCTCCGCGGCCTCCGCCGGCGACGGGGCGATGGCCTCGTACTGCGCGTAGTAGTTGCGGGCGTTCGCGAGGTCTCCCTTCTTCTCGTAGGATCTCGCGATGTTCCAGACGTAGACGGGGAGCCGCTCGTAGCCGAGGGCGAGCACCATCTCGGAGATGGCGTGGTCGTACTCTCCCTTGGTGAAGTGCGCCTTGCCCCGCTCGTAATGGGCGCGCGCCGCCGCCTGCTCGTCGGGCGTGGCGGCCAGGACCGGTGACGAGGCGAGCAACCCGCACGTCAGCCATCCGAGGAGGAGCCGGCGGGCTCCCGCGGCGAGACTCGAGGGCATCAGAACTTCTCCGGCTGGGGCTGGGGTGGGGGCTCTTCGCCGGCTTCGAACTTGGCCGGCGCAGGCGCGGCCGGCTTCGGGGTCACGGCGGTCCGCGTCTTCTTCAGGCGAACGGTCGTCAGCACTCCGTCATCCGTCGACAGGCGACGCGTCGACGAGACATAGCCGCGCCGCGCGACCCGCACCGTCGGCGGCTCCTCGCCCTCGGTCCAGGAGACTGCCTGGGGCGCGCGGCCCAGGCGCTCCGTTCCATGGAACACCCAAGCTCCGCTCGGCTCGGACGCTACGGTGACCGTCCAGGTCTTCGGTGGGGCGACCTCGGTGGGCGACTCGGGCGGTGGGGTCGGCGCGGAGTCGTCTTCGCCCCCTCCCGACGCCTCGTCGGACGGGATGACGGGCGCGGCGTCGACCTGCGGGGCCGAAGGGGCGGCGCTGTCGTCCTCCGGGGGCGGCGAAGGCTCCGCGATAGGTGGCGCAGCCACGGGGCTGCTCTCCGCTCGCTCGGCGGGTGGCGGGCTGAGCTCGGCGACCTCGGAGGGAGCGCCTGAAGTCGGTCCGCTCTGCGTCACGAGCCACGCCGCCAGGCCGCCGCCGAGCAGGAACAGCGCGGCGCCGGCCCACCACCACGTCGACCTGCGCTCGGGAGCGTCCGGTCGCGGCCTGGCCAGGCCGGTGAGCACAGGGTCGTCGGTCGGCAGCGCGCGGGTGCCGTCGGAGGTCTTCCTTAGGGTCATGGTAGCGCCGTCGCCGGTAGGGACCCACTGGATACCGGTCGCGCCGGCCGCCTCGAGACGCTTCGCGACCGCCTCGGCTCCCGCAGGGCGCGCTTCGGGATCCTTCGCGAGGCACTCGAGCGTCAGGTCGACGAGCGGGCCCACGGGCACCTTTCCCTCTCGAACCGGTAGGCGCGGCTCCTCCGAGGAGTGAGCGAGGAGATAGCCCGTGTCGTTGTCCGAGGTGAAGACGTGGGTGCCGAAGAGGAGCTGGAAGAGGACGCACCCGAAGGAGTAGATGTCGCTCTGCGGTGTCACCTGGCGGCCGCGGCACTGCTCTGGCGACATGACCTTCAGCGACCCAATCGCGAGCCCGGCCTTGGTCAGGGTCATGTCCGCGGCGGCGTCGCCGGAGACCTTGGCGATACCGAAGTCGAGCAGCTTGACGACGTCGCTTCGTCGCCCTTCCCTGGCGATGAAGAGGTTCTCCGGCTTGAGGTCGCGGTGGATCACACCGCCGGCGTGCGCCTCGGCGAGCGCGTCGAGCGCCTGGAGCCCGATGTGAACGACCCGCGCTGAAGGGAGCCCTCCCTCGCGAGCGATGACGCTCGACAGGGGCTCTCCCTCGAGGAAGTCCATCACGAGATACAGGTTCCCGTCGTCGGCCTGCCCGAAGTCGTAGATCTCGACGATGTTCGGGTGCTTGAGCGCGGCGATGGCGCGGGCCTCCTGCTGGAAGCGCGCGACCTCCTTCAGGTCGCTCGTGAGATCCGCCCGCAGGACCTTGATGGCGACACGCCGCCCGATCGCGAGCTGGGTCGCGCTGTACACCGCGCCAAACCCGCCGCGCCCGAGCAGGCCGTCGATCGCGTAGCGGTCCTGGAAAACCTGACCGAGGAGCGGGTCACCGTCCTCGTCGTCCCGCGGCCGATACAGGACGGTTTGGTAGCCGTCGTCGGGGCATATCCGTTCGGTCGTTTTGGTGTGGCACTGTGGACAGATCTGCATGAAACCCCAGGCGGTCGGGAGGAGAGCTCGCGCACCTCCGCGGGGGCGGATGGTGCTGGGCGTGGTTCTCGTCCGGGGACTCGGCGGTCGGAGGGCGACGCGACGAACGCTTCGACTTCCGTTCGCCGACACGAAGGAGCTGGTGTGAGACTCGGTAGCCGCCACCGTAGGGCGTGCCGCGACGCGACCGCCATCACCCGAGTGGGTGATTGTGCGATGGCGAAGGGATGTGCCACGCACGCCCGCAGCGGAATCGGGCCCCACGAGCCAGGTGCGGCCTCCCGAAGGCCCCGAATTTCAGACTTTTTGTGCTGCCGCGATTGCGCTCCTGCTCTCGCCTGGTAACCTGACGCAAATCAATTCAATCGATCGGTTTGCGGATATCGCAAAAAGGTGGCCCGAATGGCAATCTCTGCGAATACGGTGGCGATGGGGCTCGGGACGCTTCGGTGGCTGGAGAGCGGGGGACGGGGGGCGTCGGTCGCGCTCATCCATGGCAACTCCTCGCGCGCGGAGTGTTGGAGGCCGCTGCTCGAAGGGCCGCTCGGGGCGCGGTATCGGATGTGCGCGTTGGAGCTGCCGGGCCACGGAGAGAGCCAGGGCTTCGACCCTGGCACTTACACCCTCGAAGGGCTCCGAGAGGTCGTGAAGACCTGGGTCGACGTCGCCGAGCTGCGAGGCGCCGCGTGCGTCGGGCACAGCCTGGGAGGACACCTGTGGCTCGAGCTGGGGACGGAGGCGCTCGACCGGCAGGCGGGCGTGTTCGTGTTCGCAACGCCCGTGCTCCGCTCGGTCGCCTCGTTCCCCGAAGCGTTCCTGCCGCACCCCGCGGTCGCCCTGGCCGGGCAGCGCGAGCTCGACGGCTCGGAGCTGGCGCGCTTCGCCGCCGCCGTCACCGGGATCGACGACGCCGACGATCCTCGCTTCGCGGCGACCGTGGAGGCCATGCGCGTCACGGACGGGCGCTTCCGCGAGGGCGTGTTCGGCTCGCTCCCCGGCCAGCTCATCGACGAGGTCGCGGCGTTCGAGCGAAGCCGGCGACCGGCGGCGGTCGTCCACGGGAACGGCGACCCGATGACCCGCCTCGAGTACCTGGAGGGCCTTCCCCGAGAGCGCCTGTGGCGCGGCGGCGTACAGATCGTCGCGGGCGGCCACAGCCCGCACGCCATGGAGCCGGCCGCGTTCGAGTCCCTCCTGTCGGCCTTCCTGGCCGACGTGTTGGGCGCTCCGCCTGGCTGAGCGGAACACCGCTGTCTCGGGTCGCCGGATAGCGGCCTGTTCACAAGGAGGGGAGGGTGGGAGACGAGCTCACGGCCCGGTTCATCGACGAGCTCCGAACGCTCGAGCACGAGGACACCGTCTCCTCCCACCGTGCGCTCGGCGAGCGGCTGCGCACGCTGACCGGGGCCGACTTCGCGATGTCGTTCGCGGTGCACGAGCACGACGGCACCCCGCGTTACGCCGAGCCCATGGCGATCGGAGACGACCAGCTGGGGGCCATGACCGAGGCCCACGAGGGCGCGCCCATCGTGGGCCACCCGTTCACGACGGGCGGGCCACACCCCTACGAGCGCAACAAGTTCTACGACATCATCACCGGGCGGCCCCGCCACACGTGGGAGGAGCTCCCCGTCTACTACTCCTACTACGCGCCCCTCGAGATCAGTGACCAGCCGCGGCTCCTCGTCTACGAGCACGAGCGCCTCGTCCACTACGTCAGCGTCGGGCTCCGCGGCGGCAAGCGCTTCTCCGCCACCGCCCGGAGGCGCCTCGAGCGCGTGACCGAGGACGTGAACGCCGTCGTCATCGCCATCGACCGCCTGCGCCTCGCCGACGGCTCGGTCGACGACGCGTTCGCGCAATACCGGCCCGACGGCGTGTGCGACTTCGCGACCGCCCCGGCGCGCGTCCTCCTCGACGCCAGCCCCGCGCTCAGGGAGCGGCTGGCGAAGCGGGTCGTGGCCATCGACCAGGGCAAGAGCGACCGCGGCTGGAGCGTCGCCGGCCCCCACGCCTGCGAGATCGTCCGAATGGACGGCGCCCTCGGCGTCCGCTATCTCGTCGCCTGGCGCCTCCTCCAGCACCCGCGCCACGCCGCGTCCGGGCTCTCCTCGCGGCAGCGGGAGGTCGCTGTCTACGCTGCGGCCGGCGCGACCCAGCGCGAGATCGCGAAGGCGCTGTCGATCTCTCCGAACACCGTGAAGACCCACCTCAAGGCCGTCTATCAGCTGCTCGGCGTCGGGAGCCGGGTCGAGCTGGCCGCCGCTCTCGGTCGCTGAGGAACGGACGGCGGAGGCCCACCCCGGAGCCAGGCCCCTTGGGGGCCTGACGGAGGGCGTTTCAGGCGGGTTGCGGTCGATCACGAGGCGCCGCTACAGTCCCGCGGCGTAACCCGGGGGGAGCGTGGACCTCGACGAACTGTACTGGCTCGGCCTGGCCGTCATGGGGGTGTGGACCCTCGTGACCGTGGTGATCCTGCTGCGCGTCGTCGCGCCCTACGGTCGGCACACGCGCGGCGGGTGGGGACCGACCATGCCGAGCCGCTGGGGCTGGGTGATCTTCGAGTCGCCCGCCGTGGTGCTGCTGACGGCCGTCTTCGTCCTCGGGCCGAACGCCGGACAGGCGGGGCCGACCGCGCTGGTCGCCCTGTGGTTGCTCCACTACCTGCACCGGGACGTCGTCTGGCCCCTGTTCCGCATGACCAGCGGCGCCAAGCCCATCCCGGTGATCGTCGTCGGGACGGCGTTTTCGTTCCAGATCGTCAACAGCGGGCTCGTCGCCCTGTGGATCGGCCACCTCGGCGAGTACCCGGCCGACTGGCTGACCGATCCGCGCTTCGTCGTCGGCGCGGCCTTGTTCCTCGTCGGCTTCGCCATCAACGTCCACGCCGACCACGTCCTCTTCACCCTGCGCGCGCCGGGCGAGACCGGCTACAAGGTCCCGTACGGCGGCCTCTACCGCTGGGTCTCCTGCCCCAACTACCTCGGCGAGCTCCTCGAGTGGGCCGGCTTCGCCCTGGCCGCCTGGTGCCTCCCGGCGCTCGCCTTCGCCGTCTACACCGCCGCCAACCTCGTGCCCCGCGCCGTCGCCCACCACCGCTGGTACCGCGAGCGCTTCCCCGACTACCCCGCCGAGCGCCGCGCCGTCCTCCCCGGCCTGCTGTAGCCGCCGTCGCGGTGTCGAACGCGTTCGACAGCTCGCGTCGTGTCGAACGCGCTCGACGGCGGGCGGCTCGCTCCAATCGGAGTGGTCAGCCGCCCCTGCCGGCGCGAAGCTGTCGCATGTGCTGGATGACCGCCGCGTCGTGCGCCGCTTGCAGCTCCTCGAGAGAGCGGTAGCGCCTCACTCCGGGCTCGAGCCTCCAGGCGCCAAAGGCGCTCGACCGCCGCCACAGCTCTCGGATGCGGCGCGCGAGGTCGCGGGTCACGGGGGGCGGCGGCGCCATCTCCGCGGCGTCGCGGTAGCGCGTCACCCCCATCAGCCGTCCTCCGGGATGTCGAACGCGACCCGCAAGCGGTTGGCGTCAGCGTGGTCGATGGGTCGAACCGTGCCCTGCTCCATCCAGACGAGCGTGGCGGGTGTCGCGACGCGCACGGGGACCTCCTCGAGCGTCACGACCTCCGCCTCGTGGTCTCCGTAGCCCGCGAACTCACCGAGGCGCGTGAGGATGTCGAGCGAGAGCTCGCCGGTCGGCGGCACGTACGGCACGGCCGGATACTCCCCGCACAGATCGTCGGCCGAGATCTCCTCGATGTTCGGATCCTCCCAGACGCCACGCAGCGCCCGCTTGAGCGCCGCGACGTTCTCCGCGGTCGCGCGCACGAAGAGATCCAGATCCTGGGTGGCGTGAAGCAGCCCGTGGATGTTCATCGCGACGCCACCGATCACCACGTACTCCACCCCCTGCTCGTTCAAGCCGGAGATGACGCGCAGGCTGTCGGTCAGCATATCGGCCATGGCCTGGAACCTACGCTCGTGCCCACGCGGAGACAACGGCGATGGTCTACGGCCGTGCGACTGCGCCGTCCTCTCGTCGCGAAGCGGCGTGGAGGTGACCCCGCCCGTCGCGCGACGGACGGGGTCGCTCGCTTCCCGGCTACGGCGCCGGGACGATCGTCAGGCTCGGCTGGGTGGCGAGCTCCGTGAGCACGCCTCCGACGCCGGCCGTCTTCATGTACCAGGTCTCGGCGCCAGGGTAGGCCGGCGCCTGGATCGGGCCGAAGGTCAGGATGAGCGACTCGCCCGGCAACACCTGGAGCGGGGTCGCCGTGATGAGCGTCCCGCCGTGCTCCGCCGCGCCGGCCGCGCCGACCGTCAAGAGGCTCGTGATGTCGACGCTCTTGTGGCTCGCCGTCAGGTTGCCCGCCGGCGGCGTCCCCGGCACCGGCAGCGGCCAGCCCGCGGGCACCTCGACCGTCACCGTCTCGTTGGTGATGGTGTCGCGATAGACCTTGAGGTCCTTGATGGCCGTCTCCGGCTGCGAGAACGTGTACGGCCCGTAGCGCCCACCCGCGAACGTGTAGTCGGTCACGTCCATCCTGAGCGTGCCGTTCACGTAGACCTGGATGTGCGGCCCGTCGAGGACGACGCGCAGGGCGTACATGTTGTTGTCTCCCCAGGCCGCGTCCCAGTGGGCCAGGACGTTTGCGCGGCCCGAGGTCCCCCACAGGATCGCGGAGCTGGGATCCGGGTAGGTGCCGTTGCCGTCGAAGTCGTAGTTGCGGATGGCGCGCAGCACGAGCCCTCGGAGCCCGGTCCCGTTGGCGCCGTTCGCCTGCGCGGCCTGCTTCCAGTCGAGCAGGTAGTAGTTCCCCTGGTCCTGCCAGCGGAAGACCATCCCGATGTAGTCGTCGTCGCTGGTGGTCAGCGCGCCGATCTTGACCTCGAGGGCCCCGTCGTACAGCAGATCGTTCGACACGAAGTAGGACGGATAGCTCGTGTTGTCCGGGGTCTTCAGCACCTGACCGTAGGTCCCGTGGTTGACCAGCGCCCAGTGCGCGTCGCCGTAGGGCGTCCACTCGCTGAAGATCTCCGAGGCCGTGTTGTTCACGTACTCGGTCAGCGTGTTCGTCAGCGTCACGGTGATGGTCGCGTCCGGCGTCCCCGCCACCAGCGGGTCGGGGCTCGACACCAGCACCCCGTCACCCGAGCCGTCGGCGATGGCGCCGACCACGGGCACGGTCGCGTTCGGTGACACGCGGCCCCAGCCGAGCCCCTCCTCGACGTCGGCGTACCACCGCGCCGTCCCGGTCTGCTCCTGGGCCTGGACCCCGGCGAACACGAAGTCGACGTACGGGTTGGCCCCCGTGTCGTCGAGCGACAGCCCGCTGAGCGTGTACCAGGTCCCGCCGTGGGGCGCCGCGCCCACGGTCCCGCGGACGAGGCTGCCGGTCACGTCGGTCCCGTTGGCCAGCTTCGCCGAGACGCCGTCGCCGATGTCCGGCAGGAGCCAGCCCAGCGGCGCCTCGACCCGCGCGGCCGTCACCGCGTCGAGGCCGATGTCGGCGACGCGCACCGTCACCGACACGTTCTGCTCGAACGAGCCGACCGGCGTGGGCACCGAGGTCGCCACCGCGCTCGCGCTCGGTCGGCACACGAAGTTGTCGCAGCGCCCGCTCTGGCAGTCGGTCTGGAGCGTACACATCTCGGTGTACTGGCAGCCGCTGCAGACGCCGCCGCAGTCCACGTCGCTCTCGTCGCCGTTTCGCACGCCGTCCGAGCAGCTCGCCGCCACGCAGATCCCGCCGCTGCAGATGCCGGTCGTGCAGTCCGACGCGCTCGAGCACCCCTGACCGGCCGGGCACTGCGGGCAGGTCCCACCGCCGCAGTCGACGCCGGTCTCCGAGCCGTTGGCGACCGAATCCGTACAGGTCGGGAGCTGGCACTCCTCGTTGACGCAGACGCCGCTCTCGCAGTCGCTGCCGTCATGGCAGATGAGCCGGAAGAGCAGCCCATTGGAGTGGACGTTGCCGCTGTCGGCCACGTCGAGGAGCCCCGTCTCGGCGTCGCTCGGAACGGTCACCTGGACCTCGGTGTCCGACCAGCTCACCACCGAGCCGGCGATCCCCGGCGGGAAGACGACCGAGCCGGTGGTCGTGCCGAGGCCGCCGCCAACGATGGTGACGGTGTCGCCCGGGGCCGCCTTCGACGGCTGCAGCGCGAAGATGGTCGGGGTCGTCGACGGGATGACGTAGTTGCCGCCCTTCGGGTCGAGGCGGCCCTTGAAGTTGGACGGCTCGGAGAGCTGGTTGCCCTCGCAGGTGAAGCCCGGCGTGCCCGGGTTTCCGCCGCCGGGATCGTGGAGTTGGAGGCCCCAACCGCCGGGGCTGACCGGGAGCTTCAGCTCGAAGATGGAGTGCGTCGCCGGCTCGAGCGGGCTCGCGTAGAAGCCCGTCGCCCCCTCGACCCCGGAGCTCGCCAGGTCCAGCTGCACCCCGTTGAGCGCGACGGTCACGGTCTGGTCGCCGTAGACCTTCACGTCCCACTGCTCGGTCCCGCCGCCGGTGAACGCGTAGAACTGGTTGAAGCACTCGTTCGACACCGGCGCGGTCGGGTTCGCGTACCAGTCGTTCATGATGTAGAGGTTGTCGCCGTCGAAGTCGAAGTACGCGTAGGTGTACTGCCCCCGCGCCGGGATGACGTCGTCCCACTCGTAGCGAGCGAAGCCGGCGTTGGGCCAGTCGGTGAACCGCCCATCGATCGTATGGGGGTAGCTCGACGGGCCGTTCAGGACGGCGCCCGGCTCGTCCCCGAACGGGATGACGTCGAAGGGCATCGCGTTGGTCGAGTGGCCCTCGACCGTCGTCAGCACGACGCCGCTGTCGTCGGCGCCCGCGGGCACCCGCACGCGGACCTGGGTGTCGGTCCAGAGCTCCGGCGTCACCGTGATGCCGCCGAAGACCAGCGTCCCGGGGCTCTCGCCGAGCGCCACGCCGTGGATCTGCACCAGCGTCCCCTCGACGCCGCGGCTCGGGTTGAGGCCGGGGACCCAGGGGACATCGGGGTTCTCGGCGATCTTCAGGCCGCCGCCGGAGGTCGTCTCGCCGACGAAGGACGTCGGCTCGCGATAGAGGACCTCGCACCCGCTCGACGGGCCCGGATCGTGGAGCTGCACCGCGAAGCGCCCGGCGCTCGCCGGCAGCGCCAGCTCGTAGATGGTGTGCTCGGTGTCCACGACCCGCGGGCTGGCGTGGTAGCCGTAGGCCCCGTCGACCCCCTCGGCGTCGGGGTCGATGAGCGCGCCGTTGCGGAAGACCTGCACCGTCCCGTTGGCGTAGACCTTGACCTGCCAGCGCTGCGCCCCGCCGCCGGTGTAGGCGTAGAAGAGGTTGTAGCAGCTCGGGTCGATGGTCCCCGCGTCGTTGTAGTGCCAGTCGTTGAGGATGTGCAGGGTCGAGCCGGTGAAGTCGAAGTACGCGTTGGTGTACGCGCCGATGGCCGGCGGGACGTTGTACCACTCGAAGAAGGTCGGCAGGTCCTCGGGGTTCCAGTCGGTGAACTGCCCGTCGACCGTGTGGGTGTAGCCGCTCTTCGGGACCGTCGTGTACTCGAAGTCGCAGACCGCGCCCGAGCTCTGACAGGTCTGGACGCCGGGGCAGGTGCCGCACTCGCCGCCGCAGCTGTCGGGGCCGCAGACCTTACCGCCACAGGCCGGGGTGCAGGTGCAGACGCCGCCGCTGCAGACGCCGTACTGGCAGTCGGCGTTGACGCTGCACTCCGCGCCGGTCGCGCACGGGGCGCAGAGGCCGCCGCAGTCGACGTCGGTCTCGTTCTGGTTCTCCACCCCGTCGAAGCAGGTCGCGACCTTGCAGACGCCGAGGGTGCAGATGTGGCTCACGCAGTCGTCGGCCGTGTCGCAGCCGAGCCCCGCGCCGCACGGCGAGCACGGCCCGCCGCAGTCGACGTCGGTCTCGCCCTGGTTTCGGACCCCGTCGCCGCAGGTCGCCGCGACGCAGACGTTTCCGGTGCAGACGAGCGACACGCAGTCGGTCGCGACGCTGCAGCCCGCGTCGTCGCCGCAGGCCGGGCACGTCCCGCCACCGCAGTCGACGTCGCTCTCGTCGCCGTTCTGCAGGCTGTCGGTGCACGAGGCCGCCTCGCAGACGCCGGCGTTGCAGACCCCGCTCGGGCAGTCGGCGCCGCTGCCGCAGACCACCGACAGCTCGAGCCCGTTGGAGCGCCGCCCGTCGTCGTAGCTCACGCGCACGAGCCCGGTGTCCGCGCCCGACGGGACCTCGAAGGTGATGGACCTCGGGGTCCAGGCGCTCGGCGTCGCCTCGACCCCGCCGCCCACGGTGATGTGCCCGCCGACCCCGTCGCCGAGGTTGGCGCCGCTGAGGGTCACCGTCGAGCCGATGGGCGCCGTGAGCGCGCTCAGCGAGAGCAGCGTCGGGTCGGCGATGGCGCGGACGTAGAGGCCGCTCTTGGGGTCGGCGACGCCGGTGATGATCTCCTCGGGGGTCGCTAGAGTAGACGGGTTGGTCAGGTCGCCGCCGCCCACGATCTCGAAGCCGAAGCCCAGGGCGTCGGCCGGCAGATCCAGCTCGAGGCCCGGGTGCGGGGTCGGGTCGTTGGGGCTCCCGCCGCTGCCGAGGAGCGCCGCGACGCCCGCCGCGCCGAGGTCGGCGATGGGCACGCCGTCTCGCGAGACCGTGACCGCGCCGTCGTCGATGACGATGTCCCACTGGACCAGCGCCGAGCCGTCGTTGGCGCCGTTGACGTGGTTGGGCCCGCCCACGACGCCGCTGCCGCCGCCGGTCCAGCCGCGGATGTGGGCGTCATTCAGCGGGCGCGCCGCGTCCAGCCAGTCGAAGAAGAGGTGGAGCGTCCCGCCGTCGTAGTCGACGTAGACGGCCGCCGTATCGCCGGCCATGACCGGGACGATGTCGGCCCACTCGTGGGTCGGGAGATCCACCGACCAGCCCGTCATCTGCCCGTCGACCACGTGGGTCAGCGCGCTCTTGGGGTTCAGCACCGCGGCGGACGGCGCCGGGTCGAAGCGCAGCGTGTTGGTGCGGCCGCTGGGGGTGTCCAGGCTGATGCCGGAGCTGTCCGCCCCGGCCGGGACGCCGACCGTGACGCCGGTCGGGGTCCAGCCCCGGATGGGCGCGGCCTGGCCGCCGAGGGTCGCGGTCCCGCCGTCGCCCAGGCCGACGCCGACGAGGGACACGCCGCCAGCCTCGGCGCTGGTGCCGTTGGCCCCGAAGAGCCAGGGGACGTCGGTGTTGGCGGCGATCTCGAGGCCGCCGCCGGCGATGGCCCGGCCGACGAAGGTCGTCGGCTCGGTGAGCAGCTCGTCACAGGCCGAGCCCGGGCCCGGGTCCTCGAAGACGGCGCCGAAGGCCCCGGCGCCGGTCGGGATCTTGAGCTCGAAGATGGTGTGCTCGTTCGCATGCGCCGGGGACTTGCTGAACGTGTAGGCGCCGACCACGCCCACGTCGTCCGGGTCGACCGGCTCGCCGTTGAGGAAGACCTGGGGCGCCCCGTCGGCGAAGAGCTTGATCTGCCACTGCTTCGCCCCGCCCTCGGTGTAGACGATGAAGAGGTTGTAGCAGCCGGGCTCGAGGGGCAGCGCGTCGTTGATGTACCAGTCGTTGATGACGTAGAGGGCCGCGCCGTCGTAGTCGAGCTTCACGTCGGTGAAGGTCGCCTCGACCGCGGGCAGCTCCGACCACTCCCAGCGAGGCGGCGGGCTGGCCGGGTCCCAGTCGGTGAAGAGGCCGTCGATGGTGTGCGGGTAGGTGCTCTTGGCCTGGTAGCGGTAGTCGAGGTCGCAGGCGCCGTTGACGCAGACCTGACTCGTGAGCGCGCAGTCGCCGCAGCTCCCGCCGCAGCCGCCGTCGTCGCAGGCGGCGTCGCCCGCGCCGGCCACGAAGACCACCTCGCCGCCGGCGGGGCGCGAGGCGGGGCGGGCGCCCGGCGCGCCGATCACGAAGTCGCCGTAGCCGTCGCCGTTGACGTCGCCGGCCGAGGCGGCCTCGCCCAGGGCCTCGTCGCCCACCGGGGCGATGCCCAGGGACGCGGCCTCGACGCTGCCGCCGGCCCCGGCGCCCGTGGCGCTGCCGCGGAGCAGGTTGTAGCGGCCCGCGCCGCCGCTGGCGCCGGGCTCGCCGACGACCAGCTCGGCGTAGCCGTCGCCGTCGAGGTCCGGGGTGGCCAGGGACGCGCCGTAGCGCGCGTCGGCGCCGTGCAGCGCCAGCGGGGAGTAGGTCTCGGGCGGGTAGGCGGCGTTCTTGGTGTTGAGCGGAGCGACCGGGCCGAAGAAGGCGTAGACCCCGCCGGTGGCCGCGCTGACCGGGCGGTCGCCGGGGGCGCCGACGAAGAGGTCGTCGACCCCGTCGCCGTCGAGGTCGCCGGTGGCGAGCGCCGCGCCGAAGCCGTCGCCGTTGTCGTTGGTGCCGCCCGCGTCGCCCTGGGTCAGCGGGACGCCGGCGCCGAAGAAGGCGCCGCTGCCCTGGCCCTTGAGGACCTCGACCGCGCCCGGCTTGGAGGCGTCGCCGGGGGCAGCGACCACGAGATCGTCGTAGCCGTCGCCGTCGAGGCGGCCGGCGGCCAGGGTCGCGCCGTAGCGGTCGCCGGCGGCCGGGCTGAGCCCGGTGAGCGCGCCGCGGACGCCGGTGAAGACCTTGCTGGTGCTGAGGCCGCTGGCGGACCCGGTGACGACGCAGACGGCGCCCCGGTCGCCGGTCGCGCCGGGGACGCCGATGGCGAGGTCGTCGACGCCGTTGCCGTCGAAGTCGCCGGCCGCCAGAGCCGCCGCGAACCGATCGCCGGTGGCCGCGGCGCCGCAGGACAGCGTCCCGCGGGTGTGGAGGGCGGCCGAGGTCGGATCGAGGCCGGTCGGTGTGCCGGGGACGATCCACAGCGCGCCCTGCGCGCTCGCGGTCCCGGGGGCGCCGATGGCGAGGTCGAGGTCGCCGTCGTCGTCGAAGTCGCCGGCCGCCAGCGCCGCGCCGAGCAGGTCTGCGGCCGCCGGCGTACCGCCGAGGTCGGTGGCGTCGAAGGTCGCGCCGGTCGAGGCGACGCCGCTCCGCGCTCCGCGGAAGAACGAGATCGCGCCGGCCCCGTCGTCCTCGCCGAGGGCGGTGACGACCAGGTCCGCCATGCCGTCGGCGTCGAAGTCCGCGAGCAGGAGCGGGGCGCCGAAGGCGTCGAGGGGCTCGACCTCGCCCTGGGCGCGGCTCTGGGCGATGAGCGGGGCGTGGTCGACCACGGTCTGCGTCGCGTCGTCGAAGCTCGCGCCGAAGGCCACGGGGTTGACGCCGTCGGTGTAGACCGCGTCCACGCCGGTGTCGTCGAAGAGCGCGTGGGCCGTGCAGATGCGGACGCCGCTGTCGTTGGTGATGTCGACGTCCCAGCGGATGTAGGGCGAAAACGACAGCAGCGGCAGCTCGCCGCCGGGGAGCGCCGTGTCGGTGGCCGTCGCGCGGGTCGTCAGCGTGCAGGCGTCGAGTTCGGCCAGCGCCGCGTCGTTGAGGCCGACGGCCACGTTCCAGTAGGTCTTGTGGTAGCTGGTGTCGCCCGAGCCGAGCTGCTCGATGCCGCGGTAGGTCGCCGCCTGGAAGATCGGATCCGTCGTGTTCGGCGTCGTGTCGTCGACGAAGGGGAAGGGCGGATTCAGGTTTCCGGGGCCACCCGCGGCGTCGACGACGAAGACGTCGCTCCCGCAGGTCAGGACGAGGTCGTCGAGGTGCAGGTGGGTCGCGGTGCCCAGGCCGGCGGTGCAGGCGAAGCCGAGGACCATCGTCTCGTCGCGCTCGTCGGTCTGGGGGTGGAAGAGGAGGTCGAGGTCCTGGCCGGGGGAGCGCTCGCAGTCGAGCTTGGCCGAGCAGAAGATGTCATCGAACTGGACGGCCACGTCGAAGAAGCCCTGGCTGGCGCGCCGCATGACGGTCAGGTCGAAGTCGACGGCCACGTCGCGGTCGGGCAGGCACGTGATCTGGCGCGTCACCGGGGTCCCGGGCGGCGCCGGGTTGATGTAGTCGACCCCGGACTGCAGGGTCGTCGCCCCCGCCGTGATGGCGTCGATGACCACGGCGACCGTGTTCGGGTTGGCGTCGTCGCTGCCGTCGCACGGGCCCACGTAGCTGATGGCGCCGGAGCCGTCGCCGTAGCCCGTCGAGGTGATCTGGCGCGACCAGACGACCTCGCCGCCGGTGGCCGTGACCGTCAGCGTGTAGGTGACGTCGGTCACCCCCGGCAGCTCGAGGGGAGCGACGGAGATCGCGACCTGGCCCCCGGGTTCGGGCGACGGCGCGTCGCTCGAGCACGCGCCGAGGCTGGCGAGGAGGGCCGAGATGAGCAGGGAGAGCGTTGCGTTGCGCATTGCGACATGCCCGCGGCCCGGGGTCCGTGGCTGAACCTCCAAGCCTTGCTTCTTGGGGTGATGGTCCGCGTCGACGAGCCCGTGGCGAGCTCCGCGGCGGGGCCAGGATAGCGCGATCCCTGCTGCGATGCACTGTTCGCGTCCCGGGCGCGCCGCGCGAAGTGTCGGGAGAGCGCTGATGGACAGCGTCGTCGCCATTCGGCGGTTCGCGGGGTTCGGCGCGCGCTCACCGAGCGGCTATCGCAGCGCACCGATCGGAGCGCGGAAGCGCGACGTTTTGCCGCACCTTCGCGCGGTCGTCGGCTTCGAGGATCGCCGGCGATAGACCGCTGAGTATGATTATGACGAATGTCAAATACGCGGCGTCGTCACGGGCGTGGACTGACCGGTCAGATAGTTGCGCTTCTTGCAGAGGTTGGACGCGATGACGCGTGTACCGAAGCGCTGTGGTGAATGGTGGAGCGGGCTGTCTGGCGGTCGGTGGGAGTGTGTATTGAGACTGCGGTGCTCGCGTGCCGACCCGAGCCCCGGGCCCGATCTCGCTATCGAGATTCGCGCCGCGCTCCCGCGTCGCCGCCTCTGCACAGCACCCCATGATCCCCTGAACGACAGTGTCGTAGGCGTTCTTACGCGATGTGCGACCGCGATGTTGCGATGCGGTCCGGGAGGGGGGATGCTGCACTGTGGGGCCTAGCCTGCGCGGCGGTCTGCGGAGCGTCTCGTTTGGGTCGACGCGGCCTCAGCAAACCTACATTTTGGTGGGATAGACCATGCGTGAGCCTGGCCGTTGGCGCGTCGCGACGCTCTCCTCCCTCTTCTCTGTCGGTCTCCTCGTCTCGGGGGCGTGCGGTGGCGATGACGCGCCGCCGAGCTCGCGGGTCGAGCTGACGGTCCTGCCGCTGACGCTGCCGGGGGTCGGGACGGTCGTCTACGACGTCCGGGTCGACTACCTGGATGGCGGCGGGGCGTGGCAGCCGGTGGTGACCATCGACGATCTGGCGTCGAACCCCGGGGGCGGCGCGTCCTATGTCGGGCCGTGCGCCGCCGGCGGGCCGGACGAGAGCCGGGTGACCGTCACCGTGCAGTCCATCGACGACGTCAACGGCCAGCCGATGGACATCGTCCTGCCGCCGCCCATCACCGAGCGCTTCACCTGCGTCGAGAACGCCGACACCGCGGTGACCGTGGACGTCTACGTGGCGCTCGCCGCCAGTCAGGGCTTCCTCGACCTCGGGATCACCTTCGAGGACCTCTTCTGCAGCGCCAAGGTCGACTGCAACCCCGAGCTCCTCGAGCACCCCGACACCGGCGCGCGCGGGCCGACCCTGGTCACCGGCTTCGCCTGCACCGGCGGCGCCGACGCCGACCCCGAGGACAACTTCGTCGCCTTCGTCGACGCTTATCTGTGCTGCAGCGACGGCGTGACGTCGCTCTGCAGCGCCCTCGAGCAGGACCCGTCCTTCGCCGGCGTGCTCTACTCGCGGGTCTACGCCGGCACCGAGAGCATCGCCGGCAAGAAGTACTTCAACACCGCGTGGCGGCTCGACGACGCCTACCTGGTCTCGCACAACGCGAGCTGCACCTTCAGCGCCTTCGGCTACGCCAACAGCGACCCGGGCGGGAACCCGTCGACGGTCTACACCGAGGGGCGCCCGGCGGTTCACTTCTACGCCGAGGTGGCGCCCGACGGGACGTGCCTGCCCGCCTCCGCCGTCACCGTCGGCTACAGCCGAAACCCCGAGGACGGGCAGCTCGCGGACTGCGACCCGCGGCCCGACGTCGGCCCCCTCGAGCCCGAGCTCTGCGACGGGCTCGACAACGACTGCGACGGGCTGACCGACGAGGAGCTCGCCGGCTGCGACCCGCCGGACGACGACGGCGACGGGGTGGCCAACGCGGCCGACAACTGCCCGGGTCTCGGCGGCCCGGCCGGCGCGACCAACCCCGACTACAACCCCGGCCAGGCCGACCTCGACCACGACGGCGTCGGCGACGTCTGCGATCCCGACCGCGACGAGGACGGCTGGCTCAACGCCTCGGACAACTGCCCCGACGACTACAACCCGGCCCAGGGGGACAGCGACGGCGACGGCTTCGGTGACGCCTGCGACCAGGCCGGCCAGGTCTGCGGCAACGGTAACCTCGAGGCCCCCGAGGAGTGCGACGACGGGACCGACGTCGGCGACCCGCCGGTCAACTCCGACACCCTGGCCGACGCGTGCCGGACCAGCTGTCTCCTGGCCCACTGCGGCGACGGCGTGGTCGACGGCGGCGAGCAGTGCGACGACGGCAACGGGATCGACAACGACGGCTGCAGCAACGCCTGCGTGACCACGCCCCTGGCCGGCGCGAGCCTGCCCTACTACGAGAGCTTCGACAGCGCGACCGTCGACATGCTGCTCCTGACCGCGGCCGAGGTGCCGTGGTGGGCGCCCGGCAGCCCGCGCTGGCTCCTCGGGACCGGCGGCCCCCTCGGCGCCGACGCCCACCCGCGCTTCCTCTACGACGCCTCGGTGGTCGGCTTCGAGTCCGAGGTCGTCTCCCCGCTCATCGACGCTTCGGGCGCAGCCCAGCTGACCTGGCAGTTCGACGCCGCGCTGCAGCGCAACGGCGACGGCGCCAGCGTCACGTTCCGGGCCGAGGTCTCCGCCGACGCCGGCGGGTCCTGGACGCCGGTGTACTCACGCGGGACGAGCGTGGACCTCGACCCGACCGTCGTGACCCTCGACGTGTCGGCCTACCTCGCGGGCGAGCCCGACGCCCAGCTGCGCTTCGTCGTCGCGGGCGGCGCCGCCGCGGACGTGCTCTACGTCGAGGTCGACGACGTCATCCTGAGCGAGGGGCACGCCCCGTCCCTCGCGCCCATCGCCGACGCCTTCGCCGTGCAGGACGCCAGCGCCCTGGTCGCCGTGACCGCCTCTGACATGGACACCGCCGGCGCGGACCTGGCGTTCTCCCTCGACGGGCCGGCCTTCATGACCCTGACGGACCACCACGACGGCAGCGCGACGGTCGGGATGGCGCCGGGCGAGGCGGACCTCGGCGCTCACAGCGCGACCGTGACCGTCACCGACGGCGTCTTCCGCGCCCAGCGGAGCTTCACGGTGACCGTCTCGCCGCCCAGCCAGGGACCCGGCAACGCCCTGAGCTTCGTCCTCGTCCGCGACGCGCCGGGAGGGCTCGGCAGCCTCGTCGGCGACCTGACCGGCGACGACGCCCTGCTCGTCGGCGAGACGCGGACCTTCTACGCCGCCGGCTACGCCCCCGACGGGGACGGCAACCCGCAGTACGTGACCGACGTCAACGTCGTCTGGTCCACCGGCGGGAGCCTGCCGTACGTCATCGTCGGGCCCTCCACGAGCTTCGCCTACCAGGCCACGACCCCCGGGCAGGGCCCCATCCACGCCGTCCACCCGGACCCGGAGGTCATCGACGCCCAGACCGGCCTCATCGAGGTCAAGCCCCGCCCGCCGGGCGAGCCCAGCGCCACGGTCTCGACCGTCTCCGCCACGCCGGCGAACATCCTCGCCGACGGCGTCAGCGAGTCGACGATCACCGTGACGGTGATGGACGCCCAGGGGACGCTCCTGACCGAGCACCACACCCTCGAGGTCACGACCACGGCCGGGCTCATCGGCAACATCACCGAGCACGGCGACGGGACGTACACCCTGCCCCTGACGTCGACCACCACGGTCGAGACGGCGACCGTCAACGTCGCGGTCGACGGGCTCCCCCTCGCCCAGACCGCGACCGTGTCGTTCTACGCCGCCGCGGCGCCGCCCGACGGGACCGTCATCACCTGCGCCGACTTCGAGTCGGGCGGGCTCTACGCCAGCGGCGACGTGAACCTCGTCGTCACCAGCGGGACGGTCGCCATCGACAGCACCGGCTGCGCGCCGATGTCCTTCGGATCGGTCACGCTCAAGAAGACCGGTACGACCGCCTGCGACCTGACGACGCCCGCGGCCGACGCCGGCGGCTGGCACAGACTCGACATCGAGGTGGACGACCTCCGTATCGAGCCCGGCTGCAAGATCGACCTGACCGGCAAGGGCTATCGCGGTCAGCAGACGACGTCCACGCGCGGCTACACCCAGGGGAACCTCCCCGACGGCGCCGCGCAGAACCAGGGCGGCACCCACGGCGGCCTCGGCTCGAACAACGCCGGCGGGCTCATCTACGGCAACGCCAAGAACCCCGTCGAGCCCGGCGCGGGCGGCGGCATGTACTCGACGAGCTACGTCGGCGGCGCCGGCGGCGGCCTCGTCCGCGTGAAGGTCCGCGCGGGCGGCTGGCTCGTGAACGACGGTGGCATCATCGCCGACGGCGAGTCGCGCAACTCCGGCTCCCAGCGCGGCAGCGGCGGCGCGGGCGGCGGCGTCTTCATCGACACCCCGCGGCTCCTCGGCGCCGGCGTCATCACCGCCAACGGCGGCAAGACCTTCACCGGCTCCAGTTACGGCTGGGGCGGCGGCGGCGGGCGCGTCGCCATCACCGGGCTCAGCGGGACGAGCGCGACCAGCGCGACCTTCGCGGCCTCGAACGTGGTCGCCAGCGTCCAGGCCCGGGGCGGCGTCGGCAACGCGTCGGGCGGCTACAACACCGGCGGCGCCGGGACGGTCTGGATCAAGTACCCGGGCGACTTCCACGGGCGGCTCTACATCGCCAACGGGGACGCCGGCTCCATCGCCGGGTCGACCCCGCTCCACTGCGTCCCCCCCGGGACGATCGACCTCACCGACGGCGCGTCGTTCACCGACCTCGACCCCCTCGGCGGCGGGCTCCGCGCGGGGCTCTACGTGGGGACCGACGTCAACGTGAACGTCGACGCCAACGCCTCGGCGGGCCTGGCGGACGACCCCATCTTCACCATCGTCGGAAACGACATCTACGACGTCGCCCTGGCCGGCACGCCGGACTGGGCGACCTGGGCCGCTGCCGGGCAGGACCACCCGGACTATCGCGGGATCGTGCGGGTCGACCGGATGATCATCGCCGACGGCGCGAGGGTGGACACCGGCGCCTGCGACGTCGTGGTCGCCCTGGGTGACGCCGCGGATCCCGACGTGATGACCGTCGACGGCGAGCTCATCCTCGGCGGCCTCGACCTGGGCGCCGTGACCGGCCTCGTCCTGCCACCGAGCGCGCACCTCGACGTGCGCGCCGGGGCGCGCCTCATCGCGGGCAACGACCTCGACTTCCCGGTGGCGTTGAGCCTCGACGCTGCGCGGCTCGACGTCGCGGGGATCGAGACCTTTGGGGATCTCACCGCCGTCAACGGCGCCCAGCTCCACGTGGACCAGCTGATCGCGGACGGTGACGCGACCATCGCCAGCGGCAGCGACGTCGAGGTCCGCTACGCCCGCTTCGACGTCACCGGGACCCTCCACCTGACGGGCTCCGGGACCACGATGACCCACCCGGCGACGGGCTCCGGCGCCGAGAAGGTCCTCGACCTGACCGTCGGTACACTGCTGCTCGACGCCAGCGCCGCCATCAACGTCGACGGCCAGGGCTGGGCGGCCCAGCGAGGGCCCTATGGCCTCGCGGTCGGCCAGACCTATGGCGGCGGTCACGGCGGGCGCGGCGCGAGCCGCAACGGCGGCTCCGGGGGCCAACCCTACGACTCGCTCTACGAGCCGCACCACGGCGGCGCCGGCGGCGGCAACTCGCAAAACAACTATGTCGCCGGCGGGGCGGGCGGGGGCACGATCCACATCGTCGCCTCCGAGCGGGCGATCCTGTCGGGGACGCTGACCGCGGATGGCTCCAACGGCGTCCTCTACGCCGACAACCGCTACGGCGGGGGCGGCGGTGCGGGCGGCTCGATCTACGTCGAGGCGCCGTACATCAGCGGCTCTGGCGGGTCGCTGACGGTGACCGGCGGCCAGGGCGTCGGCAGCAGCTACGCGAGCGGCAGCGGGGCCGGCGGGCGGATCGCGTTGATCGGGACCATCGCCATCGAGGACGACCTCGGCAGCACCGACCTCGTCTACGATCGCTTCAGCGCCCGGGGCGGGACGTCGAACGGCGCCGGCGGCGCGGGGACGTTCTACCGGCGCTCGGGGGCGAGCGACGGCGACCTCATCGTCGACAACGAGGGCACGAACCCGCACGCGTGGACGACGCTGGTCTTCCAGGGGACGGGGACGCTCAGCGGCGCGTCGCCGACCGGGGTCGAGGCCTCGGGGGCGACCCCGGCCTTCGACAGCTGGGGCGGCGTCGATGACTACCAGATCCGCCTCGGGCCCGGCGAGGACCCGGTGAGCCTCGGGGACGACGCGGTCTTCACGATCGCGGACACGGTCAGCGCGACGGCGCTCGACCTGACCGCGGACCCGACGGTGGACCCACCGGCGGCGACGTCGGGGACAGGGTGGTCGGCCTACTACCGCTTCGACAACCTCGAGATCCGCGGGCGCGCCAAGGTCTATGTGGTCGGCGACGTCCGCGTGGACGCGGGCGACCTCGCGACCGACGCGACGATCCCCGACGACGACACGACCTTCGCCCTCGACGGGGCGTTGAACATCGTGGGCTGCCTCGACCTCGCCGAGGTCTCGCAGATCACGATGACGTCGGCCTACGGCGCTCTGACCACCGATTGCCTGATCCGTGGGCCGATCGGCGGCGCCAGCAGCGACTTCCCCTTCGACTACGACCTCGGCGCCGGCAGCGTCAGCCGGGCCGAGCTGTACGCCTCCAATCTCTCCGTCGCCGGCGGATCGGCCAGTATCGGTGCGCTCCACGTGGCCGATGACCTCATGATCGTCGGCGGCTCGCTGACCGCGGGCACCATCGACGTGGGTGGCGACGCGCAGCTCAGCGGCTCGAGCACGACCACCCTGACCGAGGACGACTTCGACGTGGTCGGGACGCTGACCGTGACCGACGGGGCGAACCTGACCCACAGCGCGACCGGCTCCGGGCCCGAGCGCCGGGTGGACGTGACCGCGAACGTGGTGGTCGTCGACGCGGGGGCCTCGATCAACGTGGACGGGCGCGGCTGGGCCAGCCAGAAGGCGCCTTACCCCCACGCGGTCGTCGGCCAGCAGCTGGGCGGCGGTCACGGCGGGCGCGGCGCGAGCCGCAACGGCGGCTCGGCGGGGCAGCCCTACGACTCGCTCTACGAGCCCATCCACGGCGGCGCAGGCGGCGGCAACTCGCAGAACAATTATGTCGCCGGCGGGGCGGGCGGGGGCGCCATCCACATCGTCGCCTCCGAGCGGGTGATCCTGTCGGGGACGCTGACCGCGGACGGCTACGACGGCGTCCTCTACGCCGATAACCGCTACGGCGGGGGCGGCGGCGCAGGTGGCTCGATCTACGTCGAGGCGCCGTACATCAGCGGCGCCGGCGCATCGCTGACGGTGACCGGCGGCCAGGGCGTCGGTAGCAGCAACGCGAGCGGCAGCGGGGCCGGCGGGCGGATCGCGCTGATCGGGACCGTCGACATCGAGGACGACCTCGGCAGCGCCGAGCTCGTCTACGCGCGCTTCAGCGCTCGGGGCGGGACGTCGAACGGCGCGGGCGGCGCGGGGACGTTCTACCGGCGCTCGGGAGCGAGCGACGGCGATCTCATCGTCGACAACGAGAACACCTCGCCGCACGCCTGGACGACCCTGGTCTTCCAGGGAACGGGGACGCTCAGCGGCGCGTCGACGACCGGGGTCGAGGCCTCGGGTGCGACCCCGGCGTTCAACAGCTGGGGCGGCGTCGATGACTACCAGATCCGCCTCGGGTCCGGCGCGGACCCGGTGAGCCTGGGTGACGACGCGGTCTTCACGATCGCGGACACAATCAGCGCGACGGCGCTCGACCTGACCGCGGACCCGACGGTGGACCCACCGGCGGCGACGTCGGGGACGGCGTGGTCGGCCTACTACCGCTTCGACAACCTCGAGATCCGCGGGCGCGCCAAGGTCTATGTGGTCGGCGACGTCCGTGTGGACGCGGGCGACCTCGCGACCGACGCGACGAACCCCGACGACGACACGACATTCGCCCTCGACGGGGCGCTGAACATCGTCGGCTGCCTCGACCTCGCCGAGGTCTCGCAGATCGCCATGTCGTCGGCCTACGGCAGCCTCACGACCGACTGTCTCATCCGCGGTCCCGTCGGCAGCGCCACCACCGACTACCCCTTCGACTACGACCTCGGCGCCGGGGGGCTCACCCGCGACGAGCTGTTCGCCGACAGCTTCACCATGAGCGGCGGCTCGGTGAGCATCGGCGCGCTCCACGTGGCCGATGACCTCATGGTCGGCGGGGGCTCGCTGACCGCGGGCACGATCGACGTGGGTGGCGACGCGCAGCTCAGCGGCTCGAGCACGACCACCCTGACCCAGGACGACTTCGACGTGGTCGGGACGCTGACCGTGACCGACGGTGCGAACCTCACCCACAGCGGGACCGGCTCCGGGCCCGAACGTCGGGTCGACGTGACCGCGAACGTGGTGGTCGTCGACGCGGGGGCCTCGATCAACGTCGACGGGCGTGGCTGGGCCAGCCAGAAGGCGCCTTACCCCCACGCGGTCGTCGGCCCGCAGCTGGGCGGCGGTCACGGCGGGCGCGGCGCGAGCCGCAACGGCGGCTCGGGGGGGCAGCCTTACGACTCGCTCTACGAGCCCATCCACGGCGGCGCGGGCGGCGGCAACTCGCAAAACAATTACGTCGCCGGCGGGGCGGGCGGGGGGGCCATCCACATCGTCGCCTCCGAGCGGGCTATCCTGTCGGGGACGCTGACCGCGGACGGATACAACGGCGTCCTCTACGCCGACAACCGCTACGGCGGGGGCGGCGGCGCGGGTGGCTCGATCTACGTCGAGGCGCCGTACATCAGCGGCGCCGGCGGATCGCTGACGGTGACCGGCGGTCAGGGCGTCGGCAGCAGCAACGCGAGCGGCAGCGGGGCCGGAGGGCGGATCGCGCTGGTCGGGACCAGCGCCATCGAGGACGACCTCGGCAGCGCCGACCTCGTCTACGCGCGCTTCAGCGCCCGGGGCGGCACGTCGAACGGCGCGGGCGGCGCAGGGACGTTCTACCGGCGCTCGGGAGCGAGCGACGGCGACCTCATCGTCGACAACGAGAACACCACGCCGAGCGCCTGGACGACGCTGGTCTTCCAGGGGACGGGGACCCTCAGCGGCGCGTCGACGACCGGGGTCGAGGCCTCGGGCGCGACCCCGGCCTTCGACAGCTGGGGCGGCGTCGATGACCACCAGATCCGCCTCGGGCCCGGCGCGGACCCGGTGAGCCTGGGGGACGACGCGGTCTTCACGATCGGAGACACGGTCAGCGCGACCGCGCTCGACCTGACCTCGGACCCGACGGTGGACCCGCCGGCGGCGACGTCGGGGACGCCGTGGTCGGCCTATTACCGCTTCGACAACCTCGAGGTGCGCGGGCGCGCCAGGGTCTACGTGGTCGGCGACGTCCGGGTGGACGCCGGCGACCTCGCGACCGATGCGACGACCCCCGGCGACGACTCGACCTTCGCCCTCGACGGGGCGCTGAGCATCGTCGGCTGCCTCGATCTCGCCGAGGTCACGCAGATCGCCATGTCGTCGGCCTACGGCAGCCTCACGACCGACTGTCTCATCCGCGGCCCCGTCGGCAGCGCCACCACCGACTACCCCTTCGACTACGATCTCGGCGCCGGGGGGCTCACCCGCGACGAGGTCTACGCGACCAACTTCTCGGTGGGGGGCGGCGCGGCGACCATCGGCGCGCTCCACGTCGGCGCCGATCTGACGGTGGCCGGTGGAGCGCTGACGTCGGGCACCATCGACGTCGGCGGCGACGCGGCGTTGAGCGCGTCGAGCACGACCACCCTGACCGAGGACGACTTCGACGTGGTCGGGACGCTGACCGTGACCGACGGGGCAAACCTGACCCACAGCGCGACCGGCTCCGGACCCGAGCGGCGGGTGGACGTGACCGCGAACGTGGTCGTCGTCGACGCGGGGGCCTCGATCAACGTCGACGGGCGCGGCTGGGCCAGCCAGAAGGCGCCTTACCCCCACGCGGTCGTCGGCCAGCAGCTGGGCGGCGGTCACGGCGGGCGCGGCGCGAGCCGCAACGGGGGCTCGGGGGGGCAGCCCTACGACTCGCTCTACGAGCCCATCCACGGCGGCGCGGGCGGCGGCAACTCGCAGAACGGCTACGTCGCCGGCGGGGCGGGCGGGGGCGCCATCCACATCGTCGCCTCCGAGCGGGCGATCCTGTCGGGGACGCTGACCGCGGACGGCTACAACGGCGTCCTCTACGCCGACAACCGCTACGGCGGGGGCGGCGGCGCGGGCGGATCGATCTACGTGGAGGCGCCGTACATCAGCGGCGCCGGCGGGTCGCTGACGGTGACCGGCGGTCAGGGCCTGGGTAGCAGCTACGCGAGCGGCAGCGGGGCCGGCGGGCGGATCGCGCTGATCGGGACCACCGCCATCGAGGACGACCTCGGCAGCGCCGATCTCGTCTACGCCCGCTTCAGCGCCCGGGGCGGGACGTCGAACGGCGCCGCCGGCGCGGGGACGTTCTACCGGCGCTCCGGGGCGAGCGACGGCGACCTCATCGTCGACAACGAGAACACCACGCCGAGCGCCTGGACGACGCTGGTCTTCCAGGGGACGGGGACGCTCAGCGGCGCGTCGCCGACCGGGGTCGAGGCCTCGGGGGCGACCCCGGCCTTCGACAGCTGGGGCGGCGTCGATGACTACCAGATCCGCCTCGGGCCCGGCGCGGACCCGGTGAGCCTGGGTGACGACGCGGTCTTCACGATCGCGGACACGGTCAGCGCGACGGCGCTCGACCTGACCGCGGACCCGACGGTGGATCCGCCGGCGGCGACCACGGGGACGCCTTGGTCGGCCTACTACCGCTTCGACAACCTCGAGGTGCGCGGGCGCGCCAAGGTCTACGTCGTCGGCGACGTCCGGGTGGACGCGGGCGACCTCGCGACCGACGCGACCGTGCCCGGGGACACGTCGACCTTCACCCTCGACGGGGCGCTGAATATCGCCGGCTGCCTCGACCTCGCCGAGGTCAGCCAGATCGGTTTGTCCTCGAGCTACGGCGCGCTGACCACCGACTGCCTCATCCGCGGCGCCGTCGGCAGCGCGACCACCGACTACGCCTTCGACTACGACCTCGGCGCCGGGACCCTCGACCAGGACGAGCTCCACGCGACGAGCTTCTCGGTCGGCGGGGGCTCGGCCACGATCGGCGCGCTCCACGTCGCCGCAGACCTGAGCGTCGACGGCGGGTCGTTGACCGCGGGGACCATCGACGTCGGCGGCGACGCCCTCTTGACCGGCTCGAGCACGACTACCCTGACCCACGACGACTTCGACGTCATCGGGCTCCTGACGATCACGGACGGCGCCAATCTGACCCACAGTGGGACCGGCGCGGGCCCCGAGCGCCGCCTCGCCGTCACCGCCGGCGAGGTGGTGGTCGACGCGGGGGCCTCGATCAACGTGGACGGGCGCGGCTGGGCCAGCCAGAAGGCGCCTTACCCCCACGCGGTCGTCGGTCAGCAGCTCGGAGGCGGCCACGGCGGCCGCGGCGCCAGCCGTAACGGCGGCAGCGGCGGTCAGCCCTATGGCTCGCTCTACGAGCCCATCCACGGCGGCGCGGGCGGCGGTTACTCGCAGAGCGGCTACGCGGCGGGCGGCGCCGGTGGCGGCGTGATCCACATCGTCGCGGCGACCCGGGCGACGCTCTCCGGGACGTTGACCGCGGACGGCTACAACGGCGTCATCTACGCCGACAACCGCTACGGCGGGGGCGGCGGCGCGGGTGGCTCGATTTACGTCGAGGCGCCGTACATCAGCGGCGCCGGCGGATCGCTGACGGTGACCGGCGGTCAGGGCGTCGGCAGCAGCTACGCGAGTGGCAGCGGGGCCGGCGGGCGGATCGCGCTGATCGGGACCACCGCTATCGAGGACGATCTCGGCAGCGCCGATCTCGTCTATGCCCGCTTCAGCGCACGGGGCGGGACGTCGAACGGCGCCGCCGGCGCGGGGACGTTCTACCGGCGGTCGGGGGCGAGCGACGGCGACCTCATCGTCGACAACGAGAACACCTCGCCGCACGCGTGGACGACGCTGGTCTTCCAGGGGACGGGGACCCTCAGCGGCGCGTCGGCGACCGGCGTCGAGGCGTCGGGGGCGACCCCGGCCTTCGATCAGTGGGGGCCCGTCGACGACTACCAGATCCGCCTCGGCGGCGGCGCCGACCCGGTGAGCCTGGGGGACGACGCGGTCTTCACCATCACCGACACGCCCAGCGCCACCGAGCTCGGCCTGGCGTCGGACCCGACGGTGGACCCGCCGGCGGCGACGACCGGTACGCCGTGGTCGGCGTACTACCGCTTCGACAACCTCGAGGTGCGCGGGCGCGCCAAGGTCTACGTCTCGGGTGACGTCCGGGTGGACACCGGCGACCTGGCGACCGACGCGACCACGCCGGGCGACGCATCGACCTTCACGCTCGACGGCACGCTCAGCGTCAACGGCTGCCTCGACCTGGCCGAGGTCGGTCAGATCGCCATGACCTCGTCCTATGGCAGCCTCACGACCGACTGCCTCATCCGCGGCGCGGTCGGCGGGGCCACGACGGACTACCCGTTCGACTACGACCTCGGCGCCGGGAGCCTCGACCGGGACGAGCTCTTCGCCACGAGCTTCGCCATCGGCGGGGGCTCGGCGACCATCGGCGCGCTCCACGTCGCCTCCGACCTCGCCGTGAACGGCGGGTCGCTGACCGCGGGGACGATCGACGTGGGCGGCGACGCGCTCCTCGACGGGTCGAGCACGACCACGATCGGCGCCGACACCTTCGACATCGGCGGCGCGCTGACCGTCACGGGCGGCGCCAACCTCACGCACACCGCGACCGGCGCCGGCCCCGAGCGCCACCTCGTCGTCACCGCCGACGAGGTCATCGTGGCCGGGACGGGGTCGATCAACGTCAACGGTCGCGGCTGGTCGGCTCAGAAGGCGCCGTTCTCGACGGTCGCCGCGTCCCAGCAGCTCGGCGGCGGCCACGGCGGTCGCGGGGCGAGCCGCAACGGCGGCTCCGGGGCGCTCCCCTACGGCTCGCTCTACCACCCGATCCACTGCGGCTCCGGCGGCGGCAACGGGCAGAACAACTACGGCGGCGGAGGCAACGGCGGCGGGGCGATCCACATCGTCGCGGACACCCGCGTGGTCCTCTCCGGGACCCTGTCCGCGAACGGCGCCAACGGCTCCACCTGGTCGAGCGACGTGCGCTACGGCGGCGGTGGTGGCGCGGGCGGATCGATCTATGTCGAGGCCCCGTCGATCGAGGGCGCGGGAGCGACCCTGAGCGTCATCGGTGGCCAGGGCGTGGGGAGCAACTGGCCGAGCGGCAGCGGCGCCGGGGGACGGATCGCCGTCATCGGCACCACCGGGATCTTCGACGATCTCGCCGATGACACCCTGGTCTTCGCGCGGTTCATCGCGCGGGGCGGCACGGCCCACGGCTCCGGCGGCGCCGGGACCTTCTACCGGCGGTCGGGGGACACCGACGGCGACCTCATCATCGACAACGAGGGCGTCACGCCCCACGCGACGACGTCGCTCCACTTCACCGGCTCCGGAGTCGTGACGACGGCGTCCGCCGGGACCCTCGAGGACACCGGCACGACCTTCGACACCTACGGCCCGGTGACCGACTACCTGATCAACCCGAACCTCGCGCAGAACGCGACGCCGTCGCTGGCCGACGACACCGTCTTCGCCATCGTCGACACGACGCCTCACGTCCTGACCCTCGACGGCGACCCGACCTCGGTCGGCGCCGGCGGCGGCACGACCTGGGCGGCCGTCTATCGCTTCGACCACCTCGACATCCGCTACGCCAAGGTCGTCGCGAACGCCAAGGTGCTCGTCCGCCACGGCGACGCGCTGAGCGGCGATGACGCCGTCTTCAACCTCGACTACGGCAGCCTCGACGTCACGACCCTCGACGTCGACGGCGTCGCGCGGCTGCGGGTCGGCAGCGCCTTCAACCTGATCGTGGACGAGCTCATCGGCGGCGGCGTCCTGAACCCGCCGCTCGACTGGGACGTGCGCGGCAACGTCACGGCGCCGACCTTCAGCGCGTCGAGCGGGTCGATCTCGGCGGCGTCGACGGCGCTCCAGGGCGCGCTGACGTCGACCGGCGCCATCACCCTGACCGACGTCGTCGCGACCATGAGCGCCGTCCACGCGGGGACGGCGCTGACCCTCGACGGCGGCACGTTCGAGGCCACGACGGCGGTCGCACAGAGCGGAAACCTGGTCCTGAAGAACGGCGTCGTCGCGACGATCACCGGGACGGACGCGGGGCCGAACGTCAGCGCGAGCGGGCTCGTCGACCTCCAGGACACGGCGACCCTGACCCACCCGCCGAGCGCGGCGGGGGGACCGGTCCACAAGCTCGACATCGCCGCCGCGAACGTGACCCTCGCGGCGACCGCGGCCATCGACGTGACCGGCCGGGGTTGGCCGGGCGGCACGGCCGCGAGCGCGGGCGGCGGCTGGCCCGACGGGACCGACGCCTACGGGGCCGACGGGCAGTCCGGGGGCTGCAACGGCGGCGTCGGCTACGAGGTCGGCGCGAGCACGGCGTGCCGTCCCCACGGGCGCTTCGACGCGATCGCCTGGCCGGGCGGCGGCGGCGCGGCCTTCGACGCGGCCAACCCCGGCGGCGCGGGCGGCGGGCTGGTGATCATCGACGCCAGCGGCACGGTGACCCTCGACGGCGCGATCCTGGCCGACGGCGAGACCCCGGTTCACGGCGGCGGCGGCGCGGGCGGGTCGGTCTATCTCGAGGCGGCGACCTTCGCCGGCACGACCGGGCAGGTCTCGGCGGACGGCGGCGGCTCGTCGGTCGCCGGCGGCAGCGGCGGCGGTGGCGGTGGCCGTGTGGTCGTCGCGGGCTACACGGCCCTCGGCGCCCAGCTCGGCGCGACGCCGCTGACGGCGGTCACGGCGTGGGGTGGGGCGGCGGACACGCGCGTCGGCGGCGCGGGGACGATCTATCTGCTGCCGTCCGGCGCGACCTTCGGGACCCTCGTCATCGACAACGGGGGCCAGGCGGCGGTGGCCGGCTCGACCTTCATCGACAGCGTCGGAGCGGGGACCATCGACGCCGATCCGCTGCCGACGGCGACGACCTTCAGCGACGCGGCGGCCGGCTGGCTCGACGACAGCCCCTACGCCGGCACGCGCTTCCGCGCGGACGTCGGCGACGACGGCGGGACGGTGACCCTCGACGACGACCCGATCTCGGTGGTCGTGAGCAACACGGCCACGGAGGTGACGGCCGACGACCTCTTCGGCGCGGCCGCCGGCGCGACGTACCGGGGGCTGACGATCGTCGAGCAGCTGCAGGTCGGGGGCGGCGCCCAGGTCCTCGTCCGCGGGGATCTGCTCGTCTACCTCGGCGACGCCTGGAGCGGATCCGACGACGTGTTCGTGGTCGCCCCTGGCGCCAGCCTGGCGGCGAGCCACCAGCTCGAGCTCCTCGGCGTCCCCCTCGCCAACGTCAGCGGCGCCGTCACCGGCGCCCCGCTGGTCACCGACTGAACGCGCGCTCCGGGCTGGTGGGTTCGTGGCGAAGCCGCGCCACCGGCCCGGAGCGGGCGGCGTTCGAGGGAGCTCGGGCGCCGCTCAGGGCGCCTCGAGGTAGTCGCGGAGCCAGGAGCGGGCGAGGCGCCAGCGGCGCTCGACGGTGCTGACGGAGGTGTCCAGGGCGGCGGCGATGTCGCTCATCTCCATCCCGCCGAAGTAGCGCATGGCGGCGACGCGCGCCGCGTCCGCCGACACCGCCTCGAGCGCCTCGAGCGCGTCGTTGACCGTGAGGATCGCCTCGTAGTCCACCGTGAGCTGCTCGAGCTGCGCGTCCGTGAAGGTCGCCCGGACGAAGTCGCGGCCCCGCTTGACCCGCCTGCGCGCCCGCGCCCGCTCCACGAGGATGTTGCGCATCGCGAGCGCCGCGGCCGCGAAGAAGTGAGCGCGGCTGAGCCACTGCTGCTGCTCCTGCTTGCGCAGGCGCACCCAGACCTCGTGTACGAGCGCCGTCGCCTCGAGGGTCTGGCCCGGCGGCTGCCGCGCCAGGCGCGCGGCCGCGAGGTTCCGAAGGGACTCGTAGAGCCACTCGGTGTACGTGTCCGTGCCGGCGATCCCGGCGGCTGGATCTCGTGCGTCGCCCATCGCGGCGGATCATGTTGCGTCGCGGCCCCGCCCGTCAACGGGGCGGGCCACCCCTGTCGCGACGACGATTGCGGGTCCGCGTCGGTCGTGGGATCTGTGGGGCCATGGAGCAAGAACGTCTCGCGCTGGAGCGGCGCGCAGCCGCGCTGTTCGACGCAGCGCTCCAGGCCACCCACGAGACGGAGGCGGCGCTCCACGCCTGGCTCGACGGGGCCTGTGACGGCGACGACGCCCTGCGGCGGCGCGTCCTCGCGCTCCTCGAGCGCGACGCCGCCGGGACGCCACCAGCGCTCCGCCAGCCCGCCAGCGACCTGGTCCTGGTCGGTGATCTCCCCCCGGGCACGATCCTCGGGGGGCGCTACCGCGTCGATCGACAGATCGGCGCCGGCGGGCTCGGCGTCGTCTACCGCGCCGAGCAGCTCGAGCCCGTCGAGCGCGCCGTCGCCATCAAGGTCCTCCGCCCGGGCCTCACCGACGCCCGGACCCTCGCTCGCTTCGACGCCGAGCTCAGCGTCCTGGCCCTCCTGTCCCACCCCAATATCGCCCAGGTCTACGACGGCGGTCGGGTCCGCGACGGCCGCCCCTTCATCGCCATGGAGCTCGTCGAGGGCGACGTCCTGACCGCGTTCCTCACGGCGCGCGAGGCCGACCTCACCCTGCGCCTCGAGCTCTTCGTCACCCTCTGTCGCGCGGTCCAGCACGCCCACCAGCAGCAGGTCATCCACCGCGACCTGAAGCCGTCGAACGTCCTCGTCGCCGACCACGACGGCGCGCCGGCGCTCAAGATCATCGACTTCGGCATCGCCCGGGTGACCTCCGATGCCCTGCGCCCGGACCACACCCTCACCGCGGTCGGCGAGCCCATCGGCACCCCCGCCTACATGAGCCCCGAGCAGGCGGGCGTCGGTGCGCGCCCCGGCGTCGACGCGCGCTCCGACATCTACAGCCTCGGCGTCATCCTCTACGAGCTGATCACCGGGAGCGTCCCCTTCGGTCCGTCGCCCGGGGCGCGCTGGACCTGGCTCGACACCCAGCGCGCCCTCGCCGAGGGGCAGCCGTCGCGACCCAGCGTCGCCCTCGCCGAGCGCCGGCGCGCCGGGCTGCCGACCCCGCCGATCCCCGTCGCCGCGGTGTCCCGAGACCTCGACGCCGTGGTCGGCGTCGCCCTCGCGCGGGACCCGGACGGCCGCTACGACGCGGCCTCCGAGCTCGCGGCGGAGGTCACGCGCGTGCTCCACGGCGAGCCGGTCATCGCCCGCACGCCGTCCGTGCTGGACCTCGGCTGGCGCTTCGTCCGGCGTCACCGGGTCGGCGTCCTCGCGGCGCTGGTGGTCTTCGCGACCCTCGTCGCCGCCGGCGTCTGGGTCGGCGTCATGGCCGTCGAGCGCGCCGACGCCCGCGCCGTCTCCGAGCGGCGCGCCGCCGAGGTGCAAGCCCAGCAGGCCATCGCCGCGTCGACCGCCAGCAACGCCCGCCGCGTCGAGGCCCTCGGCAACCTCCGCGCGGCCGAGGCGGCCCTCGACCACGGCGACGCCGCGACGGTGCGCGACAGCCTCGACGCCATCCCCGAGGCGGCGCGCGGCTGGGAGTGGCGCTACCTGCGCGCCCGGGGCGACGAGAGCCTGGCGACCCTGGTCGCGTCGGGCCCTCCCATCGCCGCGACCACCGCGCGCGGCGGCCGCCTCGCCAGCGTCGACCGCCGAGGGCTCCTCCGCCTCTGGGACGGCGCCACGTGGACCCCGCTCCGGACCATCGAGACCGGCGTCGCGGGGCCGATCAGCGTCGCCGTCGCCCCCGATGGGAGGACGGTCGCCGTGACCAACGCGACCGATCGCGCCGCGGCCTGGGACGTCGCGAGCGGCGCGCAGCTCTGGGCGCTGACCGGCGTCGTCTACTTCTCGAACGACGCCTTCTCGCCCCGCGGCGACGCCATCGCCCTGACCCGCGCCGGGTCCCCGGGGATCGAGCGGCGGGGCGCCCGCGACGGCGCGCTGCTCGGCGCGACCCCGGTGGCGGCGTCCCAGCCCCGCGGCGCCGCCTGGATCGACGACGAGCGCGTCGCCTGTATGGACGGCCAGCGGTCGTACGTCGTCGACATCGCCAGCGGGCAGCTCCTGAGGTCGCCGATGACGCCCCTCGTCGCCGTCGACCGCGCGAGCTGCGGCTGGCGGCCCGCCTGGGCGCCGCCGCTCGATCCGTGTCCCCGCCGGCTGGTGGTCACGTTGGCGCCCGACAACCTCGCCCACGGCGTCCTCGACGTCGACACGGGCGCGCTGGAGGTCTTCCCCAGCCCGGCGCTCCCGACGGTCCCGGAGCCGCGCGGCGAGCGCGTCTTCGCCGTCGACCCGAGCCACACCGTCCGGGTCTTCGACCGCCGCGGCGAGCTCGAGCACCGCCTCGTCGGCCACACCGGGCTCATCGGGGCGATGACGCCGAGCGACGTCGGCCCGTGGCTCATCGCGGGCGACGAGACGGGGGCGGTCAAGCTCTGGAGCGTCGACGCCCACGCCGCGCCCTTCGTCGCGCCCATCCCCGGGGCCGCGTACGCCAGCGCCACCGACCCCGGCGGTCGGTGGCTCTTCACCGCGGCCTGGGGCTCGGTCCGGGCCCTCGACACCGAGAGCGGGGCCGAGCTCTGGGCGCGCGGCGTCTCCCGCGGGCTCATCGTCACCGCTGCGGTCGACCCCGCCGGCGAGCGCCTCGCGACCGGCGACGCGAGCGGCCGGGTGGTGTTCCAGGCGGCCGCTACCGGGGCGCTCCTGCCCGCCGCGCACCGCTTCGACGAGCCGGTCCTCGCGGTCTCCTGGCTGGCCGACGGCGGGCTCCTCGTGGGGCTCCGTGGGGGCGACGTCGCGGCGCTCGACGGCGAGACCGGCGCCGTCCGCTGGCGGGCCCCGGCCCACGCGACCGCGGTCACGCTCCTCGCCGTGGATCCGAGCGGGCGCCTCCTCGCGTCGGCCGCCGACGGCGCGGCTACCGGCCCGCCGCTGGAGCGGGTCGCGGACACCGCGCGGGACCTGCGCGTGCGGATCTGGCGCCTCGGGGACGCGGGCCTCACGCCGGTCGCCGAGGCCCTCGGTCACGGGGCCACGCTCCGAGCGCTGGCCTGGTCGCCGGACGGCGCGCGGCTCATCTCAGGCGACGACGACGGCGCCCTCCGCGTCTGGAGCGCCGAGGGCGCCCCGCTCGCGAGCCGCGAGGCCTCGGGCGGCGCCGTCGTGCGGCTGGCCTTCTCACCCGACGGGCGGCGCCTCCTCACGGTCCAGCGGAGCCGCCAGATCGTGCTCTGGGACGCCGAGCGGCTCGAGCGCCTGCTGTTTCTCGGCTGGAGCCACGAGCACCCGACGACCCTGCGCTTCGTCGACGACGGCGCCGCGGTCCTCGCGAGCGACGGGAGCGAGCTCTCGCGCTTCGAGCTGGTCGTCGACCGCGACCTCCTCGCGCGCCGCCGCGCCGTCCTCGAGCTGCGGCGCGCCGTCGACGCAGCCGTCGCGACCCACGGCACGGCGCACGCCGCCATCCAGGCCCTCTCGGGACGCGACGACGCCGAGGCCGTGGCCCTCCGCGCCGGGCTGAACGCGCGCGGGGACTCGCCCAACGGGCTCAACTCCCAGGCGTGGGCCGTGGCGATGCAGCCAGCCCCGCCCCGGGACGACCTCGAGGAGGCCTACGCCGGGATCCAGGCGGCCCTGGCGGCGCTGCCCCACCCGGACCTGCAGAACACCAGGGCGCTGCTCGAGGTCCGCCTCGGACGCTACGACGCGGCGCTGGCGACGCTCGCCGCGATCGGCGATGCCGTGGGCTCACGCCTGGAGGACGACCTCGTGCGCGCGCTGGCCGAGGTGGGCCAGGGTCGGCTGGTCGCGGCGCGCGAGACGCTCGCCGGGGCGCGGCGGGAGCTCGAGGCGACCGTGGCCGCGACGCGGCGTCACGCGGACGGGCTGGCGGACGCCCGGGAGCTGGTCCGCCAGGTCGAAGCGGCGCTCGCCGCGGCCCCTCCCTGAGCCGAGCGTCGGGTCGGGGCGCCGCGGCGGCTCACGTCAGTGGGACGTCCTCGCCTTCTGCATGAGCTCCACGAGCTTCCCGTCGCCCCTCAGCGAGCCCAGGATCTGCTGGAAGCTCATCCACTCCTCCTCGTCGAAGGACGGCGCCGAGCCGAGGCCGAGCATGTGCTCCAGCATCGTCTTGACCTTCTCCTGGTCGAGGCCGAGGTCCTTGATCTCCTCCTTGCAGCGCCGCGCCGCGACGCCGGCCACGTGCCGGATCTCCTCCTTCCGCTCCTTGGCGCGCTTCTTCGCCTTGTAGCCCCGATTGGCGTTGATGATCGAGCCGGCGAGGAACGGCAGGTTCACGAGCCCGGCGGTGAGGATGTTGCCCACGACGACGCCGACCCGCATGCCGATCACCTTGCGCTTCTCGGTCTTCTTCTTCTTGTCGTCGTCGGTCCCCACGAGGCTCTTCCCCGCGCCCTTGGACCAGAGCCCCGGCATGCCCTCCGCATTGCCGCCCTTGTACAGCAGGCTGAAGGCCTTGCCGCCCCGGGCGAGGGCGCGACCGGTCTTGCCCTTGTGCTGAACGGCGCGCGGCTGGACACCAGCGCCGGCGCCGCCGGCGTGGCGGTCGAGGAGCCCCTCGGCGGACTTGCCCTGGACCACGAGGTCGGCGACCGCGTCGGCGTGGCGCTCGTACGCGTCGCCCGAGGCGCCGACGCCGCCCTTCAGGCTCACGCCGGCGCGCTGCTGCACGACGTGGGCGGCCTCGTGGGCCGCGGTATGCAAATCCGGGCCGCCCTTGAACGCCACGGCGTTGCCGCTGGCGTAGGCGTTGGCGCCCATCGCCCCGCACGCCTCGGTGGCGGCGCCGCCGACGTGCGCGCGGATCCCGGAGACGTCGTGGCGCCCGAAGGACGCCTGGATGGCCTCGGCGTAGGGGAGCTTGCTCCCGCCTCCGGCGACCCCGTGGTGCGCGGCCGCGTGGACGCCCGAGGGCGACAGCCCGGCACCCCCGCCGTCGAGCTGCACGGGGGCGGCGCCGGGCGCCAGCGCGCGCTCGCCTTCTGCGAAGCTCAGGCCGGCGAGCCTGCTCCTCGGGCTCGCGGCCTCGTGGGTCGTTGCGTTCTGGTGCTGTCTCGGCTGCTTCTCGGCGAAGAGCTGGTAGGTCATGGAAGCTCCGCGGGTGGAATTCAGGGGGCGCCGCGCGCTGGCGCACGTCGCCGCTCCGTCGACCCACTCGCCAAATCGCCTCGCCGCCCGTCACCCGCCGCGCACTTTTTCTCGAGCTGGCGCAAAAAAAAGGGGCTCTCCTGACCAATTCGTGGGTCGCCGCCGGTGGTGAGCCTCGCTCTCTCGCCCTCGTCGTCGGGCGGAGGGCCGGTGGACCCGCCGTCGAGGGCGAGAGAGGCGTCGGGGCAGGCCGAAAGGAG
>Ga0209692_10001108_pt1 | contig 40855 bp, 38 predicted proteins | sample tdDd472_FD_187129 | JGI IMG/M metagenome (GOLD analysis project Ga0209692, IMG submission 187129) | Marine sediment microbial communities from the Atlantic coast under amendment with organic carbon and nitrate - tdDd47.2 (SPAdes)... | ecosystem: Environmental > Aquatic > Marine > Coastal >...
TTCCTATAGGCACAGACGTAATTCCGATATGACTTTTGTTTTCGGGTCGTAGAAAACAACGACTAGTGAGCCGCGGTTATCCAGTTTCATTAGCAATTTACTGAAGTCAGCTTTGGCAACATCATCTACCTTGCCGTTTTTCTTAACAACAAAGCGTGTAGCCTGATCGCTTACCTTGAGGCTGATGCGCTGGCACTCTTCGCACGTTAAAACGGTGACACGGGCGCCTGATATGTTCACAGCTGAAGCCTTAACTTCATAAACTTCACTGATTACATTCAAGGCGGAGAAGGCATTTGCACCTAGCAGCAAGCCCGTAACTGCGGCTGTTAGCACGCTGTATCTTCGAATATTTCCGGCTAGTTTTTTAATCATGGTAAATCTCCGCTGCCTTAGTGATATGGGCATGCTTCAGTGTCTATTGCTGCACGGGGGCGCAAACGTACCAGCCTTGGCGTTGCACGGCTTCACCACCCCTAGACGATGTGGTTTTGCCAGAGCTGGTTACTTCAAAATGAAACGATTGAAATGTTTCCATGGTGTATTCGTTACCTGCCCGGTTGGAGGGGCATTTTTTAATGAGGTCTGTATACACGTTGGTGGCGCTGATCGTGCCCATTACCTTTTCGCCATGCTTGATCGTTTGGTCGGCGAAGTTACAAGTACCGGGTGTTTGGTCATTAACGCAGGCATCATTTTTCCAGACTGCAGAAACGTAGCGCTCACCCGCTGTATGTGCCAGCTGGAAGGCATCCTCGTTAGTTTCTACGTTGGCCGCCATACTCATTTGCATACGCGATGTACTCATTACCGAAACCGACAAAAGTGTCAGTACTGTAAGGAGCATGAGCGACGTAATAAGTGCAGCGCCGGATTGTTTGCAGTGACTCTTCATCATTCGTTTTCCCGTCAATTCCTGAGGTAGACCGTTTTCGATCCTTTCAGGCGACGATAGCCGTCTTTAGGCGTAATCTTGGTGCCATCCGGCAGTTCGTATTCACGTTCATCAGTAAAACCACGTTCATCGTTTTCTGCTTTCATAAGAAACCACAGGCGAACCGAAACCACATTGTCAGAGGTGTACGAACCCGGGTCCGGGTCGACATACCGGTTGGCCGCACCATCGCCGTCTGTGTCAACGCCAAATTGAATCTGCATGTTGTCGACACCGGCGATGACTTCTTCATCTACAACGGTTGTTCCGTCTAGAGTTTTTCTACGTAGCGAGGAAAGCCCGGGCATATTGCCGGACTCATTGGCCACGTAATAGGTGCTGAATGAGTAATCGAAGGTGCCGGTTTCTGCGGGTAGTACCTTGTTGTATCCGGGTGGTTTTGATCCATTGGTGAATATTTGGCTTTTCGCCAACTCGCTTTGAACTTGCACTGTGCCTGCAGATAGCGCTGTGCGGTCGCCGGTAGCGTGTCGAATTTCAAGTACGTCTGTGCCGGTTTTTATTCCACCGGTAAAGCTGGGGCAAGTGCCCGCTACAAAGGCTCCATCAGCAACATTGTCTTTTTTTGCTGCAGTAATATTGTTTCGGGCCGCTATACCGGTTTCGGTATTGAGTACCCAGCCGCTAACGTCGTTGCCTTCGCAGCTGATCGATGCGGTGCCATCAACGACAACACCATCATTGTGTAAGCCCCAGTAACCGGCAAGACGTAAATCAGGCTCAATAACATCAAGTGCGAAACGCATATTTTCCTGCGTGCGCGAGACGCCTTCCGTTGTCTGAAAAGAAGCACGACCTTGTGTGTAAACCGTTACTGCACCCAAAATCAGAAACATACCGATCGCCATGGCGATCATCGTTTCGATGAGCGTCATACCACTTTGTCTTTGTTGATTTAGCGAATACATAAGTGGCGAGTCCTAGTTCCGTTGTTCCATGAGCAAGCTATAGCTAAGCCCGTCAGGAAAGCCGGGTTCTTTCCACGATAGAGTGATCAGATAGCTGTCAGCGGGTGTTCCCGCGGCGTAGGTTACTGATGAGGTCGTGCCGCCCGGCATTTGGGAAGTAACTTCTTTCTTCCAGTTGAAAATATCGTCGGCTGCCATCTCAGCACGTGTGCAACTTTTGGTTTTACTGATGCAACTGCTGTTGGCGCCTTCTTTGGCATACTCGGCTTGTGCATCAGGATTGGAGCGAATGCGGTCAGCCATGTCGCTGGCCAGATAAATAGCTGTGGTTCTGTAAACAGCCGTTCTGCTCGATTTCAGTCCTTCAAAAAACAGAGCTGCTACGCCCAGCATCCCGATAGACAGAATCACCAGAGCTACCAGCGATTCAAGCAGAGTGAACCCCCGCTGTCGTATCGGTAGCTTGTTAAGGCTTTTAGCGCTTCGTTTAATCATGCAACTTCCGGCTCGCTCTCTTTCTCACCACAACCGCCGTTCGGGTTGTTCTTGTGTTCGACGGCATCTTTCTCCCGATGCATTTGGGGGCGGCCTGTTGGAGTAATAGTGACCCAGCGCCCGGCAGCTATGCCGCCACCGGTGTCTTTATCTCCGCGACTGTCACAGATCTGGAAATTAACGACAGCGGCCTTGCCGCCAATGCTCTTGTACGGATATCCGCTAGGCTGAAACGAAACAAACTGGCGGCTACTCAGCGGATTACTGGCGTCGGCTACCGACAGAATGAGGTCGTCTGAGGCGGGACCGTGACCTTTGATAATCTTGTCACCGTTGTCCACCTTCAAGTTAGCTGCATTGCCGTCGACTGCATCGATAAACATGATCCAGCCGTCATCAAAAGTCGCACCGTCATCGCAATCGGGAGACGCGTCGTAGTAAGACGTACTGGCACAGATGGATACCGATGCGTTGCGCTTAATGGCTTCGGTCCGGGCCAGGTGAATAACAGAGTTAATGTCGTTTACGGCCAGCGCCATACGGTTATTGGCCATAAATGTGCCGAAAGATGTGCCGGCAAGCGACACGAGTATCGAGACCACGAATAACGTGATCATCATTTCGACTATCGTCAGTCCTGTCTGATTTGTCCGTAATGACATAATGTTAAGCCGTTAAAGGTTTTTAGAGCACTAAAGTATAAGTCAGGCGTTTTGCAACAAATGAGACCTGCGTCACGTATGCAGCCAGTTCTTTTTTGAGCCTGAGCAAGTTGTAAGAATCTGTTTTTAAATGCATTTAAGAATCTCTATTTGCTGTTCACGACTGTTACTCAACATAATCTTCGATGCGCGCGATGCCACTCCCTGTCTGTGCTGGTTTGCTGCGGTATCGCATTGAAAATGGTGCAGAAAATCTACGAAACAATCAGAGAACGGGGTCACGTTTGAGCAATTTCGCCGGTTGTCGTCGGGAGGGGTCTTTAAACGATTCGTTTTCTGGTAGGCTGCGCCCCTTACATCTACCCTGATTTCGGAAAAGACAATGACAACAGAAGCTGAAGGCGCTCCAGAGTTTGACGCCAATGATCTTTATCTCGAGGAAGTGCTGACAGACCGCAAAGTCGGCACCATTCGTCGTATGACACCCGTAACTGCTGAGGGCGAAGTAGACGCTTCGCGTGACGTTCTTTTTCTGGGCCAGGCTCAGATTATGACTGCCGCCGGTCCTATGCCGCTGAGCTTCGAACTGCCCGGCCCCGGTCTTAAAGAGGCTTGTGCAGGTTTCGGTGATGCCGCTCAACAGTCAATTGAAGAGACCGCCGCCAAGCTTGAGGAAATGCGTCGCGAGCAGGCCAATGCAATCTATGTCCCCGGGCAGGAAAACCCCAACGGCGGCAAGATTCAGCTATAGGCTGAATGGTATAAACAACCACGATTAAGCCGTCTCCGGACGGCTTTTTTGTGCCCGTAGCGTCTGATCAATGCTGCAAGCGGTGCTGATATATACTGATGCACAGTCCGCCAGCCTCCGAGCGCCTTTCGCAACCCTATGAACACCGCTATCCCACAGCGTCCTGCAACCAAACTCTTTGACTACCCGAAGTACTGGGCCGAGTGTTTTGGTACAGCAGATTTCTTGCCGATGACCCGTGCTCATATGGATGAGCTTGGCTGGGATTCCTGTGACATTATTATTGTCAGCGGCGATGCTTATGTTGACCATCCGTCCTTCGGGATGGCGGTAGTTGGTCGCTTGCTTGAGTCGCAGGGCTTTCGCGTCGGAATTATTGCGCAGCCTGATTGGCAGTCAAAAGATCCTTTCATGGAGCTTGGGAAACCCAACCTGTTTTTCGGCGTGACTGCCGGCAACATGGACTCAATGATCAACCGGTATACCGCCGACCGTAAACCCCGTTCCGATGATGCGTATACACCCGGTGGTCAAAGCGGCAAGCGTCCGGACCGCTGTTCATTGGTTTATTCGCAAAGGTGTAAAGAAGCCTGGCCGGATGTGCCGGTTGTTTTAGGCGGTATTGAAGCTTCGTTGCGGCGTATTGCTCATTACGACTATTGGCAGGATGAGGTTCGCCGTTCGGTTTTGGTTGATGCCGCAGCCGATATCCTTTTGTACGGCAATGCTGAAAGGGCGATTGCCGAGATTGCCCACCGGCTGGCGCGTGGCGATGCGTTGGAGAGCATTACTGACGTGCGCGGCACCGCCTTTGTCCGGTCTGATACGCCAAAAGATTGGACAGAAATAGATTCGACCCGAATAGACCGCCCCGGCCGCGTCGAAAAAATTGTGAACCCGTACATCAATATTAAAGAGATGGACGATTGTGAACGTGAGCGGCGCAATGCTGCGCTGGCGGGTGTTGAGAGTACAGATACCGACGGCGCAGTAGTGCGCTTTCAGTCTAATCCCAGACTTCGGCGGGAGCGCACGGTCATCCGGTTGCCGGCTTTCGAGAAGGTGCGTAACGATTCCGTGCTGTATGCCCATGCAAATCGTGTTTTGCATCTTGAGACCAATCCGGGCAATGCCCGTGCCTTGGTGCAGCGCCATGGTGATTCTGACATTTGGTTGAATCCGCCGCCGCTGCCGCTATCTACAGAAGAAATGGATTTTGTATTCGCACAGCCATTCAAGCGAATTGCACACCCGGTTTATGGCGACGCTAAAGTACCTGCCTGGGAGATGATTCGTTTCTCAGTGAATATTATGCGCGGCTGTTTTGGTGGCTGTACTTTCTGCTCGATTACCGAGCACGAAGGACGCATCATTCAGAATCGTTCCGAAGACTCGATATTGGCTGAAATTGAAGATATTCGTGACAAGGTGCCCGGATTTACCGGCGTCATCTCTGACTTGGGCGGTCCTACAGCCAACATGTACCGTCTGGCTTGCAAGAGTCCCGAAATAGAAGCAGCTTGCCGTAAACCCAGTTGTGTTTATCCGGGCATTTGCTCCAACTTGAATACAGATCACTCTTCCCTCACGCAGCTTTATAGAAAGGCGAGAGAGTTGCCGGGTGTTAAGAAGATTCTTATCGCTTCCGGCTTGCGCTATGACCTGGCTGTTGAAGATCCTGAGTACGTGAAGGAACTGGTTACGCATCATGTCGGTGGCTACCTAAAAATTGCGCCGGAGCATACCGAGCAGGGTCCCCTTTCAAAAATGATGAAGCCGGGTATCGGTAGTTACGACCGGTTTAAACGAATGTTTGAGAAGTTCACCAAGGAGGCGGGTAAGGAGCAGTATCTAATCCCTTACTTTATCGCCGCCCATCCGGGTACTACCGACGAAGACATGATGAATTTGGCGTTGTGGCTGAAGGAAAACGATTTCCGCGCTGATCAGGTGCAAGCGTTCTATCCTTCACCAATGGCAACCGCTACGGCGATGTATCTCTCCGGAAAGAACCCTTTGAAGCGGGTGACCTATAAGAGCGATACAGTTGGTGCAGTAAAAGATCCGGAGCAGCGCCGTCTGCATAAGGCATTTTTGCGCTACCACGATCCGTCCAACTGGAAGCTCCTGCGGGAGGCTCTGAAGCGCATGGGGCGTGGTGATCTGATAGGTGACAAGCCGCACCAACTGATTCCGGCCAACGATCCGGAGCAGCGGGACTATAAGTCACCGCGGCGCAAAAATTCAGCCAAGGCACACGGGCGTCGTAAGTCCGGCAAGCCGACATTAACGCAGCATACGGGTTTGCCGCCGCGCGATGACGGTTCCAAGAAACGTCGCCGCTGACAACCTGATTAGTCCCCGGACGTTATAATCGTAAGACGTCTTCAGGAGTAGAGCATGAGTGAACCGGAATCATCAGAGCAGCAAGCCGTAGAAGCTAAAAAAGGTTTCTCCGGTTCTCAGGTGTTGTTGATCGTTGTTGCCGTTTTTCTGGTGACGGTAGTAGGCAGCATTTTGCTTATTCGCACTTATATTTTTCCTGCGGATTTCCGACCTGTGACGTTGAGCGCTTTAGAGCAGGAAAAGCTGGACACCAAGTTGGAAGTTATCGGCATCACGGTTGATCGCAATAGCGGTACGTCTTCAGTGTTGCGTGCAGAAGCTTATTCAGAAGCAGGCGCGAGTCGTGACGTGAGCTTTAGCGAGAAAGAGATTAATTCACTCATTGCCGCGGATCCGCAGTTAGCCACCAAGCTGGCAATTGATTTTTCGGATGATCTGGCCAGTGCCACGATGCTGATTCCCCTCGACCCTGATTTTCCTGTTATGGGAGGCAAGACGGTAAGGATAGCGACCGGTGTTGAGTTGGCTTTCGCCAACGGCCGGCCGGTCGTAGCGTTGAAGGGTGTGAGTATTATGGGCGTACCGGTTCCCAACGCCTGGCTGGGCAACTTGAAGAATGTAGATTTGGTCAGCGAATTTGGTGCTGATGAAGGCTTCTGGCAGGGCTTTGCTGATGGTGTCGATGAAATCCGGGTGCGTGACGGTCAGCTGCAAATTACACTCAAAGAATAGCAGCGGCGCTGCCGATGATGAGAATCTATTCGCTCGCTTGAGCCGGCAAGGTTTTTCGGCTGCTCAACTTAACAACGATAAACCCGACAATACCGGCCATGAGTGAGCCGGCAATAATTCCCAACCGGTCCGGCCGGCTGTTCCCCAGGGCACCGCTTTCTTCAAACGCCAGCGAGCCTATAAACAGACTCATGGTGAATCCGACGCCGGTCAGTATGGCAACGCCGTACAGTTGCCCCCAGTTCACGTCCTTCGGTAATTCGCAGAGCTTACTTTTGATTGCGAACAACGCGAATCCGAAAACGCCGACTTGCTTACCGATGAACAAGCCCACCATGATTGCGAGGGGCACGCCGTTGAACAGATCGGAAAATTTAATGCCGTCCAGCGATACGCCGGCATTAGCGAAAGCAAATACCGGAAGTATGAAGAACGCTGCCCAGGGGTGAACTTCATGTAACAGCATCGTCAAGGGTGACTCGTGCTCTCTGGACTCTTCCCTCGGACCCATGGGGATGCAAAAGCCGAGTATGACGCCGGCCAGAGTTGCATGAACGCCTGACTTTAGTACAGAGGCCCAAAGGATCATGCCGACAAAGATATAAGGTCCGAGTCGCATGACTTTTGCTGCCTTCATTATAAACAGAGTCGCGACGCTGAGAGCCGCAACAGTCATGGCCATCAGTGATAGTTTCTTGGTGAAGAAGAAAGCAATAATCAGGATGGCGCCGACGTCATCTATGATGGCCAGCGTCATGAGAAACAGTTTGAGAGACAAAGGGATGCGCGGCCCGGCCAGTGCAAGTATGCCGAGTGCAAAGGCGATGTCGGTTGCGGTAGGAATTGCCCAGCCTTGTATCGCGGCAGGGCTATCCATGGTGAGCAGGTAGTAAAGTCCGGCGGGTACCAGAATGCCGCCGATCCCGGCTATAGATGGCAGGATGGTCTGGCGGACATCCGATAGTTGACCAACCAATATCTCTTGTTTTACTTCCATGCCGATCATGAAAAAGAAGACGGCCATTAAGCCATCATTGATCCAGAGTATCAGTGGTTTGTTGATATCGAACGCGCCGTCAAGTGCACCAACTGAAATCGCAACCGGCGTTTCGAGAAGGGCGGCATAGGCTTCACCGTAAGGTGAGTTCTTTAAGACCATGGCGAGGATGGCAGCCACCAACAGCAACATACCGCCTACGGCCTCTGTGCTGAAAAACTTCGGAAACTCGACGTTACTCACCAGCGTTCTCCGGATGGTTTGGTTGGTTCAGTGTACGCGGGAGTTCCTGACAGGTCGAGAATGCCTATGTTGGTTGACAACACTGCGCCTGCCCCGCATGGTCTATCTTCTTTAAACAGACGTGTGAAACGGAGTTGAGCATGTTACGCACACTAATAATTTTATTGCCCCTGGTTTGGTTGAGCGGCTGTGCTCAGATGCACGAGAGTAAGGATTTTGTGCGTCATACCAACAGCGCATTGGTTAAGGCGCGTGACGGCAGTAATACCATTCAGTTTCAGGCGCGCGCCGGATCTGATTTCCCCGAGAACAACCCGGACGCCGAGGCTATGCGGATCAGGTGGCTGGAGGACTGGCTGGAGGTTAAGAATATTTGCCCGAACGGCTACAAGGTCTTAAAGCGCCGGCCGTTTGAGTTTTTGGAGAGTAATCCCGGTCAGTATGATCTGGTTTATGAAATTGAGTGCGTTGTAAGTGTTCCGGATGACGCAGACTAACCCTTAGCTCGTCATGTATATACTGTTGCTGATTTTTCTGTTGTTGGTGGTCGTTGTCGGCCCCGGCATATGGGTTCAGCGTGTTATGAGCCGGTACAGCACGCCTAAAGATCGCTATCAGGGGTCCGGTGCCGACTTGGCAAGGTATCTGCTGGATCAGTTGGGCCTTAGTGCGGTGCAGGTGGAACTCACAGACCGTGGTGATCACTACGATCCCGATGAGAAAGTGGTGAGGTTGTCGGCTGAGAATTTTGAATCGGCTTCGCTCACAGCTATTACCGTTGCTGCCCATGAAGTGGGGCATGCCATGCAGGACCACGATGGTTATGCGCCGCTAAAATGGCGCAGCCGTCTTGTCCGGACCGCTGAGCCGTTGCAGAAATTAGCAGCAGGCATCTTATTTGCAGCCCCTTTCCTGACATTACTTACCCGCGCTCCTGTTACCGGGATAGCCATGTTTGCAGGCGGGTTTTTATTTCTGGGTTTAATGCCCTTACTGCATCTGATTACGTTGCCGGTAGAAGTGGACGCCAGTTTTGGCAGGGCTTTGCCCATGTTGACCGAGGGTGGTTTCCTGAAGAAAGGCGATGAGCGTTATGCGAGGAAGATACTGACAGCTGCGGCCTGGACCTACGTTGCCGCATCCTTGATTAGCTTGGTCAACGTCGGGCGTTGGTGGGCCATTCTGCGTCACTAGTGTGCACGGTAGTGCAAAGGTTCAAGCTAGAGCGATGTAAGCGGTGGCGGCTCGGTTTGCCTGTCGATAAACCACAGTCTTGCGCCTTCTTGAAAGTTCCATCGGGCGGCAGTGCCTCCCGGTACTTCCAGTACGATCTGTACGGGTTCGCCGGAATAAATGCTGGCCTCGGAAAGTGGCGTGGTATTTGCTTCAATTCTGGCGATCGTCTGGTCGCTGCGAATAAATAACATATCCAACGGTATCAGCGTGTTTCTCATCCACATCGCAATCTCAACAGACTGCTGGTAGATAAACACCATGCCTTCGTGGGGATCAAGTGACTCGATAAACATCAATCCTTTGGAGCGCTCAGCCGGGCTTGCGGCAACCCAGGTCTCAAACAAAACACAGGGGGACGTTTCGCTGAGAATCACCACCCGGGTTTGCTGAAAACCTGCAAGCAATCGCTCGGGGGTTGCAGCTACAGACGGGAGGGTGCAGAGACAGGCAAGCAGGGCGAGAACAGACTGCTTAATTCGCACGGATATCCACCATTCTGCCACTGAAATTCAGTTTGCCTACGGTCACGGAACCGCGCCCTGCAACCTGTGGCAACGCGCCAGCGCAGTAACTTGTGCCGCTGGCTTTCCAGAGATCCTGAGTGCCTTCTGAAACCAGTTTGACCAGTTCTATATCGCTCCAGCAGCGGTCACTGCTCTGGGCACTAAAGAACTCGCCCGTAGCGGTATTCATTACTGTGATATTGGTCGCTACATCGCGCTGCTGTTGTTCTGTAAGTTCGGCATTGATGCTGAGTATCAGTGTGATGTTCGCAAGTTCGGTGCTATTGCTCCCGGTGAATACCAGCCGGATGCGTTGATTGTAATCGCCGCCACATAGCAGGTTGTCACCGCTTAGGTCCGTTTCTTGTTGAATGGAGCCGAATAGCGCCGCCTGCAAACGGCCGGGTTCGTCCATAAGGCAAGGCAGGGCTGAAGAGTTTTGCATGACGTCCTGCGGGGCTTCCGGGGTGTCTGATGGCAGCTGCATAAAAGGCCATGCAGCCAGCCCTATCACCGCAATTGCTCCGGTCAGATTAACTAGATTTTTAAGCAATTTTCTATCCTGTCGGGCAATCGGGTCTGGACGCCGGAGTTATTGAGTAACTGATGGTGACACATTCTAGCGAAACCGGAAGCTAAAGGTTATGGGTGGAAAGTGTGATGAGCGTCACAATTAGCCGAACAGTGCGCCTGAAAACCGCATAATCCCAATCGAATTAACAGAATTGTGACGCAGGCTGCGGTGCGTCTTTTGGGTTGTAACTAGAGTGTTCCTCAGGAAAAGTGGTAAAACTTCAGGGCGTAAATGGATTTCGGAACTACAATCCAGCAAGGTATCAATTCACTTTATGCAGAACAGCTAAAGGCGGGTTTCTCGCGTCTGCGTTTTATGGATTTTATCGAACCAGAATTCTCGCAGCATTACCTCGAACAAAACTTTAAAAAATCACGTCTGGTTATCGGCTTCTCGTTGATCGTGGTTTTGATGACGACTGTTATTAGTAATTTTTCCGGTCGCGATCCCAATGAAACAATGAACTACTTCGGCCTGTTCGCAATGGCGCCGATGTTGCTCTGTACTTTGGTGCTGTCATATACCGAGCACCGTAAGGTTTACAAGTTGCTGGTTGTGGGTAGCGCTATAACAATCGGCCTGGCCGGCACCGTGGTCAATTTGCAGGCGTATGCCGCGGGCATGTCCTATTATTTTGCGGCTCAAACGGGCTGGATATTTATTATCTGGCTGGTGTTCGGGATGCAGTTCCGGGTTGCTGCACGTTCTGCTTTGGTGGTGACGCTCACCTACCTGGCCGCGGCCGGCACCAGTGGTGTTTTGCCGATAGACCAGTTGTTCTTCGAAGGCTTTATGTTGGTAGCCGTTAACCTCGCCGGTAGTTATAGCTGTTACCAGCTTGAATACAGTGCCCGTCAAACTTACCTTGAGTCGAAACTGCTCGAAGAGTTGGCCGGTCGTGATGGACTCACGTCGTTGTACAACCGTCGCAGCTTTGATCAGTACTCGAAACGTATTTGGCGTCAGGCCCGTCGTGAACGCGATCAGCTGACATTCTTGATGATCGATATTGATCACTTTAAAGCCTACAACGATATGTACGGACACCAGGCTGGTGATGATGCCCTGAGGGCAGTGGCCGATATCATCTCCGATAGTGTGCAACGGCCTTTAGATATGGCTTCGCGTTTCGGTGGCGAAGAGTTTTCACTGGTGCTTTACGGACCGGCCAGTAGTTACGGGCATGAACTGCCTGAGCGATTGCGCGAGAAGGTTGAAGGACTGGCTATTGAGCATGAGGGCTCGGAACAGGGCGTTCTCACGGTTAGTGTTGGTGTCGCTATTATCCATCCCGGCGCAAGCCGCAGTTTGGCCGGTTCTATCCAAATGGCCGATGAAGCGCTCTATGAAGCGAAAGGCAGCGGTCGGAACAAAGTGGTGGTCGGTGAGTCCGGTAATACCAATGTCCAGACCGGACAGTTCAGGGTACGCAAGTCTGCCTAGCGTTTTACCAGTGTCCGGTATTGGGCATTGAAACCCACGGTTCCTCCGGCGGCAGTGCTTCTCCCTTCTGCAGCAACTCAATAGATATGTCATCAGGCGAACGGATAAACGCCATGTAGCCGTCACGGGGTGGTCTGTTAATTTCGACGCCCTGAGCCATTAACTGCCCGCAAGTCTTATAGATGTCAGTTACCTGATAGGCCACGTGACCAAAGTTTCGGCCTTCTGGGTAGGGTTCCGGGTCCCAGTTGTAGGTCAGTTCTATCTGAGCTGATTCATCGCCCTCAGCAGCGAGAAAGACAAGCGTGAACCGACCTTGTTCGTTGTCGGTTCTGCCAAGTTCTTTTAAGCCCAGTTTGTTGCAATAGAAATCCAGTGATTCATTCAGGTCCGTTACGCGCACCATGGTATGCAGATATTTCATAGCTGTGTCCTTAAGCTTTCGTCTGTTTTGTGCGGTCGAATTGCACTAGGCTTTACTGTAGCTTAGTACTGTAATTCAAAGCCTGTGTGCCTGATGCTTATATGACCAAAGTAAAAGCTATCTGCTTTGATCTCGACGACACGTTGTGGGATCTCATGCCATCGATTCTGCATGCAGAGCAAATCGTTTACCAATGGTTTGCAGTCCATTGCCCCCGTGTAACCGGGAGCAACTCGATTGAAGATATCCGCAAGCTACGCGCGGCGATTGGCCACAAATACTTTGACCGGCAGCATGATCTGTCGTTTCTGCGACTACGTTGCTATGAGCAACTTGTTGCTGACAGTGGCTATGAAATCGCTGCGGGTATCCGGGCCTTTGATGTATTTCAAGCGGCCCGTAACGAGGTTGAATTGTTTGATGATGTATTGCCGGCACTCAAGGACCTGGGTGCCGACTATGCTTTGTTCAGCCTGAGCAACGGCAATGCGGATGTTGAAGCTATAGGCCTGTCGGATTTTTTCCATTACAGCTTTACGGCGAAAGAAATCGGCTGTGCAAAGCCCGATACGCGCGTATTTGATGCGGTTTGCAAGGGTGCAGGCCTGTTGCCTGCCGAGATCCTGCATGTAGGGGATGACCCGCACAACGATATTGCGGCACCGTTGAGCATCGGTATGCCAGCCGTCTGGTTGAACCGAAAGCAACGGGGGTGGCCGGTCGATTTGGCAGGACCGGTGCCTGAAATATCGGACTTGTCGCAACTTCGGGGTATGCTCGGGGTATGAGTACGGGGAGCAGAGTAATTATTTTTGTTCCGGGGATACGCCCCAAGCCGCCGGTGGGAGATCACCGCGCCGCCTTGTGGCGCTGTCTGACCGAATCAGTGCAGCAGGTGCGTCCTATAGTCGCATCAGCGATGCAGCAGCATCCGGACGCTTTTCAGGTCGTGCCCTGGAGTTTTGAGTTTTACCGGACGCATCAGGACTTCGGTATCGATGAGCCGCACCTCGAGCGCTTGCTCGAAAAGCCCGGCCCCAGCGAGGCGGACCGTCAGGAGGCGGGATCATTTTCAAGACGTTTTAAGCGTTGGTTGTATGCAGTTGCAGACACCATGCCGGCCATCGGCCGCCTGTTCGCTCCGGCGGCTTTGCATCTTCGCTTGAAAGAGATCAATCGCTACTTTAATGATACTGATGAAGCGGGCACCCGCATTCGGCAACATGTAAAAGATGCCTTGCTAAAGGCGTGGCAGAAAGATCAGAAGGTCATGTTGATCGGCCACAGTTTTGGTTCGGTGATTGCTTACGATGCGCTGTGGGAGTTGGCGCATGCTGATGATGTCGAAAACATGCTTGATTGTTTTGTGTCTATGGGCAGCCCGATGGGTCTGGGCTATGTGCGCAGTGATTTGCGTGGCGCTAAAGAAAAGGGCGCACGTCGTTTTCCGTCAAACATTCGTCGTTGGTTCAACATCGCTGCTGTTGGCGAGGTGACGGCACATCATCCTGCGCTGCGCGAGATGCAGGATGAAATGGCGGCGAATGGCTGGCTCGAAGAAGCCCGTAACCTGAACGAAGTGGTGACATTCTTCCGCGGTCCCGACGGTTTGAATGTGCACAAGTGTTACGGCTATTTATACAATGAAGACACCGCTCATCTGGTAGCAGACTGGTGGTCGGGAGAATAGTTACCGGAATAGGCGCGTTTACTGTAGTGCTTTTTCAGGCGGACTAATCACGATATCTATTCTGCGATTCTGAGCGCGCCCCGCAGGTGTTGAATTCAGGCCGACCGGCTGGTTTGAGCCGTACCCCACAGCATTAATCCGGCGTCCGTCAATGCGCAGTTCTTTTGTCATGTGTCGCATTACCGCATCGGCACGTTCTTGGGACAGGCGGTCATTGAGTTTCGCGGAGCCGCTGGCGTCGGTATGTCCTTCTACCGTAATTCTTGCATCCAGGAAGCTGTCAATAATCTGCCCGGTGCGGGCCAGCAGGGTAATGGCCGTGTCGCTGAGTTTTGCAGAGCCACTTGTAAATTTCATGCCCTGCAGACGCAGAATAATATCGCCATTGCGGCGTAGCACGGTCGCCTCTTCGGGGGTAAAGCTTTCATTGACCAGCCGGAGTTTCTCCTGCCGCCGCAAGTCTTCCTGTTGTTGAAAGATCAGTGAATCGCGCTCTGCGACAGTGCCGCCTAGTCGCTCATCCATGACCCGCAACTCTTCTTCCAGGCTGCTCATATAGGTCCGTGATGAATTCAATTCGTCGCGGAGGCCTTGTTCGGTGTTGTTCAGTGACTCTATATAAGTCACCAGTTGTGCAACGACGTCATCCCATGAATCCAGCGCATCGTAACTGTTTCCGGCTGCGTTATTGATGACTTGCAGGCGTTCCTCCCACCCCAGAATAACGTCTTCATCAGTGAGCCGGTCGCTGCGGACTTGTGAGACGGCAATCGCAATTTGGGTGGCGTGTTTGAATTCGGTTTCTGCCGAGGCAGAAATGGCTTGCGCTGTTTCCGTCGCAGTCCGGTCGTTGTCTAATACCGTGACGGCTTCTGCAAGCATTGTTTGTGCATTGGCAAAGGTTTTAGGTGCAAGACGTTGAGCGTCGCCTATGCGTGCAAGCGATTCGGCACTGCGGGCCCGTTGTAGTAAGCGACTCTTAATTGCGGCAAGTTCGGCTGCGTCGTAAGTGCTACTAAGAGCTGCAAACTTCCGGCTTTGATCAGAGCCCCGCTCGATAGCTGCGGCAACGGAGGACAGCTGCTTTTCTGCTCGTTGCCAGTTTCTGTCATTGGTGTCCGCACCGGCATCAATGGCGCGCGTTCGCAGAACGAGCACCGGTTTGAGTTCTACGGCGGTCGTTGTTGCGGCTTTAGTGGCGGCGTCATACAGCCCGGTGATCCCGCTATCCGCTGTCTGAGATGTCTCCTGGTACTCAAGCCGTGCTTTTTCTGCAGCTTTCCACGCGGTAGGCGCGAGCAGAGCTGCTTCCGCGGCTGCTGCAGTATTTCGCGCGGCAGCAATATCTGCAGCTGAAACCGGGCTTATTAACGAGAACAGAAAAAGTGTGGCGGCACTCAGTGTCAGGGATAGTTTTTTCATGGTTAGCTAATTTTTTCTACATAAGACGCAGTGACTTCTGCGTACCCGCCAACTATAAGCAAGCGCAGACCGCTTGAATACGGGCTATGTGACATATTTCTCAGTTTTTCCTATTGGGCGTCGAAGTGTGCGGCCTGTCACGGTATTCATTCCGCGACTTCCTTAATCTTTACCCATGAGCACGAAATACTACACACGGTTTTTGATGCAGAACGGCGGCCAGAGTGCTGCGGACGAATATAGCGGTGTTGTTGAGGTGCAGGCCTCATCGCATCAGGTAATGGAAACCAATGAGATTGAAGCATTATTAGCTAAAAGCTTTGATCTTGAGACCGAACAGGTCGAACTTTTGAATTGGTCGCGATTACATTAAGCGCAACGGCTCGCGGTCACATGACTTGCTGAGCCAACACAGACTTCCCCCTGTATTGCCCGACTTCGGTCGGGCTTTTTTTTGCCTGCTTTTTGCCTGTGGCAGGCTCGCATGCCAGAATTCCCCTCCGAACCCATAAATTGCAGGCATTTCGCTTGGCTTCCGAGAAACAAAAGATTGATAGCGGCGTTAAGTACCGCACCCCGCAGGGCTTTTCCGCTGTTAAAAACGGCGTTAAAGAGGGCGGAGCCGTGTCTGAGGACAAACCGCTGGTCCGGGAGCGCAAACCTGCCTGGCTAAAAGCGGAGTTGCCGACCGGTAAGGATTTCGCTCAATTACGCCGCAATGTGCGCCAGCACAGTTTGAGTACCGTCTGCGAAGAGTCGTTTTGTCCCAATATTGGCGAGTGCTGGAATAACGGTACCGCCACTATTATGGTGCTCGGCAGTGTGTGTACCCGCGCATGTAAATTCTGTGCGGTAGATACCGGCAACCCTAAAGGCTGGCTCGATCGTGATGAACCTGCAAATACTGCGCGTTCCGTTGAGTTGATGGGGCTTAAGTATGTCGTGCTGACTTCGGTTGACCGCGATGATCTGCCCGACGGTGGAGCAGCGCACTACGCAAAATGTATTCAGGCGATTAAGACATTGACTCCTGAAACAGCGGTTGAGGCATTAACTCCGGATTTTAGCGGCAACCGGGAACATGTCTTGCAGGTGGCAGGTGCCGGCCTTGATGTGTTTGCTCAGAATGTGGAAACAGTCGACCGTTTAACGCATAAAGTCAGGGACCCGCGCGCCGGTTATCGTCAGACGATAGAGGTGCTGCGTCTGGCCAAAGAGCATTTCCCAAAAGTGCTGACTAAAACGAGTTTGATGTTGGGTTTGGGTGAAACCGAAGACGAAATTATCGCGACAATGGATGATTTGCGTGAGGCTAATGTCGACATACTGACAATGGGGCAGTATTTGCAGCCTACTAAGAACCACTTGCCTGTTGAACGCTATGTACCGCCCGATGAGTTTAAGAAGTACCGGCAGTGGGGGCTGGATAAAGGCTTTATGGAAGTTGTTGCTGGGCCATTGGTACGTTCGAGCTACAGAGCCGATAAAGTATTTGATAAAAACAACGCCGGTTTGGCGTAATACACTTTTTGCTGCCGGCGATATCCGGTACGCGGAGCATTGATAATGGAATTTCTATTGGATTACGGTTTGTTCTTGCTTAAAGCCATCACAGTGGTTTTTGCGGTAGGTGCAATTGTTGTGCTGATTGCTTCGGCATCACGCAAAGATCATGGTGACCAGGGCCTCTCTATTGAGAAGCTGAATGATAAGTACCGCGCGATGCGCGACGTGCTTCGCGTAGCTGTACTTAGCAAGCACGAATGGAAGCAGGTGGCCAAGGAAGAAAAGAAAGACCTTAAGCAAGCGGAGAAAAATGCTCCCGAAGGTGATGAAGCGCGTAAACGGGTTTTTGTGCTCAAGTTCCACGGGGACATCCGCGCCTCGGCAACAGACTCTTTGCGTGAGGAAATCAGTTCAATTGTGGCGGTGGCCCGTAAAACTGATGAGGTTGTTGTGTGTATTGAGAACCCCGGCGGGGTTGTGCATGACCACGGTCTTGCAGCATCTCAGCTGCAGCGTGTTCGCGATAGAGAGATTCCGCTGGTTGCCGTTGTCGATAAAGTCGCTGCAAGCGGTGGTTATCTGATGGCTTGCATCGCCAATAAGATCGTCGCAGCACCCTTTGCAATCGTCGGATCTGTTGGCGTGGTTGCTCAAATACCGAACTTTAATCGCGCTTTGGAAACACATGGCGTCGATTTCGAGCAGGTGACAGCGGGCGAACACAAGCGCACGGTGACTATGTTTGGTAAGAACACTGATGAAGACCGTGCGAAGTTGAAAGAAGAACTGGAGGACGTGCACACGTTATTCAAAGGTATGGTCAGTGCCTATCGCCCTGAGCTTGATATCGACAAGATTGCTACCGGTGAGCACTGGTATGGAACGCGCGCCAAAGAAATCGGTCTGATTGATGAACTGGGCTCCAGTGATGATTACCTGATGGCTGCTGCCGAGAATGCGGACGTGTTTGAAGTGACGTACAAAGGCAAGCAGAGCGTGGTAAACCGCATTCAGGATGCGATGTCTCAGATTGCTACATCGTTTGCGGACTGGACGTCATCCCGCCAGAGCGAAAGCCGTTATTACCGTTGAGTAATGAGCGGTAAACCTGTTGCGTAGCGATACGTTGTTATTAAGTATTGATATTTCAGGAAGTGCATTATGAATAATCGGTCAGTCATTTCTATCTTGATTTTGATGACAGTCACGGCCTTGTCCGGCTGCGTTTCCAAAGGTGATGTTGAAGCAATGTCAGCTCAGGAATTCAGCAAAATGCGTACGACTATTCCTGTTTCCAATGATGCCAGTGCTCATGCCTATGTGAATTGCGTTGTAAGAAAGGTGGCTGCCGAACTGCCTTATCCGTATAACGAAGTTAGGTGGGATGTTGAAGTGTTTGAGCAAGACTCTGCCAACGCCTTCGCTATGGCCGGCGGTAAGATTGGTGTGTTTACCGGTATTTTTAAGGTTGCGGAAACACAGGATCAGTTTGCCGCGGTTATCGGTCATGAGATAGCTCATGTTACCGAGGACCACACTATAGAGCGGATCAATCGTGCGCAGATGACCGGCGGAGCAATTACCGCTACGTCTATTCTGGTGGGCGACTCTATAGGTCTGGGTGCGCAGAATACGCAAACGGTTTTAGAGGGTGCCGCACAACTCGGATTATTAATGCCGTTTGGCCGGGGGCAGGAGAGTGAGGCGGATGTTGTCGGACTGGACTACATGGCTGCTGCGGGTTTTGATCCGCGTGCGAGTGTGCAGTTGTGGAAAAATATGGCGGCGGATTCTGACGGTGCGCCACCGGAGTTTATGTCTACCCACCCTTCTTCGGATACGCGAACAGAAGACCTGATCAGTAATATGCCGCAGGCATTGGTCCTCTATAACACCGCTAAAGCTCAGGGTAAGTCGCCTAACTGTTTGCGATAGCAGCAAAGCAGCACGGTTCATCCTAAAAAAAGCGAATAAAAAAAGTAACTCTTTGCTGGCTTGCGGCTAAGTTGTTGTTATAATTTTTCTTTCCGCAAAGTTGCTGATTGCGGACGGACTTATTTCGAAAGGGAACAACGGGCCTTGTCGGACCTGACCAATACAGGAGTATTTGTAGTCGAAGGTTTGTCACGGGATCAATCGATCCCCGTGCACAGGAAATCTGTCACTGCGTTTGTTGGCCCTGCTCCCCGTGGTCCCGTTAATCGTCCGATACAAATTACCGGTTTTGATCAGTACTGCCGTGTTTACGGCGCTCCCGGTTGCCATAGCCGGCTTGAGCATCTGGTGCGTCAATTTTTCGCCAATGGTGGAGATAGCGTCTGGATCGTTCGTGTTACCGGTTCTACCCGGTGCAACTTTATAGAATTGCCGGGCCCCGGCGGTTCTCTCATATTAAAAGCGCTGAATCCCGGCCCGTTGGAATGCATCCGCGCATCTGTTGACTATGATGGATTGTCTGCGCATGAACCCGATTGTTTTAATCTGGTTGTTCAGCGTTTACGTTCGGCCTCTGAGCCACTGGTGGAAGAGCAGGAAATCTTCCGCAAAGTTTCTCTGGATAAAAGTGATGAGCGTTATCTGGGGCATGCATTGCTGCAATCAACTTTGGTGCAAATGCCCCTGGTCGTTCCCGAGATCCGGCCGGCTGCAACTGTTCATGGCGATGCCGTTAAAGTTGTCAGCTATCAGGATTGTGAGATTGATTGGCCTAGAGACTCGGTGGCCGATGATTATGATCTGATTGGTTCCGAGGTCCTTTCAACCGGGCTGTTTGCTCTGAATGCCTTGCCGAATCTGGATTTGCTGTGTCTGTTGTCCGGTTCTGATGAGACCGAGCTGGGGCCTGTGGCCACACTGGCCGCAGAACGTTATTGCGGTGCCAGACAGGCGCTACTGATGGTTGATCCGCCCGCCAACTGGAAGTCATCTAAACATGTGCTGCGTGATCACGGTGACGGGCGTTATATCAGCAGCAATATTATGACTTACTTCCCGTTGTTGAGAACACGGTCAGAAGTAGGTGAGCGAATTATTGTGTCGGCCATGGGTGCGATAGCCGGTGCGATGGTCTCCGAGTCCAAGCAACATCAGAACACATACATCGATAAAGATGCGGTCACTATCCGCGGGCGTTATCGACCGGCAATAGACCTGAGCAGCGACGAGTCTGCTGCTTTGGCCCGGGTTGGCGTGAATAGCCTGATGCCCGCGAGCCGTTTGCAGATGCATTTTTGTGGCAACGTCACCAGTGCAATGCGTGGTGGTGTTACCGGCGAGTGGAAGACCCTGACCCATAAACGGGAAGGCTTGTTTGTTGTCGGCAGCATTCGTAAGAGCACGACGTGGGCCGCAGCAGAAGATAACGGCCCTGAGCTTTGGGCCGAGATTAGCGAACAGGTTCGCGAATTTTTGTCGCAGCTGCGTAAAGACGGTCGCCTTGCGGGTGAATTGGATGATGAGGCTTTCTATATTAAATGCGATGCCGATACGAATAGCGGCATTGTCGGTGAGAAGGGCGAATTGACACTATTGGCCGGTTTCGCCCTCGAAAAGCCCAACGAATTTACCGCTTTCCGTTTTCATCGTCACGGCGATGATTGCGATATCACCGAGTTGGCCTGGCAACCCTACCATCACGGTCATTGACCGGCGTTTGGCCTGGCGCGACTCCTTGTCGCATCTGATCCGGGTGATAACCAAGTAGCAATCAAGCAGCAATCAGTCCTTTGCCGTTCAGTATTGATGCACTAGAGTGACTGGACTGATTTCCGGAGTGACTGATGTCTAATATAAAAACTGTATCGAAACTTTCTGTTGTAACTTTGGCGGCGACAGTCGTGTTAACTGCTTGCGGCGTTAACGACAGCGGTTCTCAGGCAAAGCTGCCTGATGTCACGACCGGCGATCATCGTCCGGCAGATGAAGTTGCACGTGACCGGTTCAGGAATCCGCAGGCAACCCTTGAATTCTTTGGCTTGCAACCTTCAAGCAAGGTTGTAGAACTGTGGCCATCGGGTGGCTGGTATACCAAGGTCATTGCACCGGCAGTGCGTGACAGTGGCGTTTACTACGCAGCACATTTTGATCCCGAATCAAAAATAGAAATGTTGCGTAAGAGTCGTTCCGGGTACGAAACATTTTTAGCTTCCCGTCCGGAGCTTTATGACCAGGTTGTTATTACCGTGTTGCAGCCACCGGCGAAAACCGACATTGCGCCGGCAGGTAGTGTTGATCTCGTTGTTTCATTTCGTAGCGTGCACAACTGGATGGCTTTTGGCATGCAGGATGACGTGATGGCCGCTGTTTACAAGGCGCTCAAACCCGGCGGCGTGTTCGGAGTGGTTGAACATCGTGGCATTGCAGGGACTGAACAGGACCCTAAGGCGGCATCAGGCTACGTTACCGAGGCCTATATGATTGAGCTGGCAGAAAAAGCCGGGCTGGTTTTTGACAGTTCATCCGAGGTGAATGCCAATTCTCTGGATACTAAAGATCACCCCAGTGGGGTCTGGTCATTGCCACCACGTCTGAAAGATGGCGATGACACTAAAGACAAGTACCTGACGATTGGTGAAAGTGACCGCTTCACTTTGCGTTTCAAGAAGCCCGAATAGGCCTTAAGCTCACCGGAAGCGGTATTGAAACCGTTAGTCGGGCCACGAGCCTGCTAAAAATGCCTGGTAGGCGGGGTTATCAGTTTCGTCCCAGTAGGGGTAATCAAGCGCCGCCAAATGTTCCCGGAACCGGGTAAGGTCCTCATCGGGGACCTGAATCCCTGCAAGCACTCTCCCGTAATCAGCCCCGTGGTTGCGATAGTGGAACAGGCTGATATTCCAGTTGCTACCGATTTCTTCCAGAAAGTCGATCAATGCGCCCGGGCGTTCAGGGAAAATAAACCTCAGCAGGCGCTCATCCTCGAGACCCGGCGCAAGGCCGCCAACCATGTGCCTGATATGCACCTTCGCCAGTTCATTGTCGGCAAGTTCAACCACTTTGTAATTTTGCCTGCGGAAATCTTCGGCTAGTTTGCCCGACTCTGTCAGGCCGTCGCTGACTTCTATGCCGACAAAAATACTGGCCGATGTTTCGTCTCCGGCTCTGTAGTTGAACTCAGTTACACTGCGGGCCCCGATGGTTTGGCAAAACTGTTTAAACGCGCCAAGTTGCTCAGGTATCTGTACTGCAAACAACGCTTCCTGGTGTTCACCCAAAGCAGCCCGTTCTGCAACATGACGCAGCCGGTAAAAATTGATATTCGCGCCACTGTTGATGGCAATCAGTTGCTGACCTGTATGTTCTTCTGCGTATTGTTTGAGCCCGGCCACAGCAAGTGCGCCGGCTGGCTCCACGATGGTCCGGGTGTCTTCAAAAATGTCTTTAATGGCCGCACAAGTGGCATCCGTATCGACGGTGATAATTTCGTCTACCAGCCGCCGACAGACATCAAACGTATGTTCACCAACCCGTTTAACAGCCACGCCGTCTGCAAAGATACCTACACTGTCGAGCGTAACCGGACTGCCTGCTTTAAGTGCCGCATCCATGCTGGCGCTTTCCAGAGGCTCTACACCGATGACGCGGGTTGCCGGGCTGTGCGCTTTAATCCACGCCGCAACACCGGCCAGAAGCCCGCCGCCGCCGACCGGTACGAATACAGCATCCGGTGCGGTAACGCATTGCTCCAATAATTCTTTGCCTATGGTCCCCTGACCGGCAATAACATCAGGGTCGTCGAACGGGTGCACGAAAACGTGGCCGTGTTCCCGGCTCAGAGCCATCGCATGTGCGTAGGCATCATCGTAGGTGTTGCCATGCAGGATTACTTCGCCGCCAAAACTGCGCACAGCTTCCACTTTGATGTCGGCGGTAGTGGTGGGCATAACCATGATGCTGCGAATGTTTAGCCGGGAGCCGGCCAGAGCAACGCCCTGCCCATGATTGCCGGCCGAGCTACAAATAACGCCGCGCTGTTTTTCTTCCGGGCTTAGTTGTGCCAGACGGTTATAAGCGCCGCGCAACTTAAAAGAGAACACCGGCTGCAAATCTTCCCGCTTGAGCCAGACTTGATTTCCGGTCCGCTCCGACAGGCGCCGCGCATGGTCCAGCGGGGTTTTCTCCGCAACCTCATATACGTTGGCAGATGAAATGAGTTGCTGGTAATCGGGAGTGGTCGGATTGCTGCTCAACGGTTTGTTGCTCACTAAATGATGTTTTCGGGTCTGCCTGACCGGCGGCAGGTACTTTATCAGTTCGTGAGCGTAACGGCTCTATTTAGCAGGCGCTGCTTTGTCTGAAAGCTCAAGTAAGCTGCGCAATTTGAATTCGGGAAGGCTGAATGCCCAGCCATCTACCCGATGGTTGATTGTTATAGCTTCGTCCGCAACGGCTTTACTCTCTGAAGTTGATTTGTCACCTGTATGGCTTGCGCTGAATGAAACCCGCCAGCCGTCGGGGGTTCTTTTACAGATGGCATTGATCAGTAAACCGTCAAATGTAATGAATTCGGCCCTAATGACCGGTCCGTTCGCTGCGACAGCTTGTGCCGGATGTACAGCAGCGAATCTCAGTTCGGACAACATACCGGCGAGCGCACCTATGCTCACGTTCGGATGACCTTCGGCCGGGCTGAATGATTGTCCGGCTGATTTCTTTGTGAAAAGAATACTGTCGTCGTGTTGTGCTTCATCAGACCATAGCTCTACGGTCCTGAGACGCTCCGCCGGAATATCTATGAGTGTGGTCTCAAGCCAGCCAACGGTCTCACGGGGCAGTTGCAACTGTTGATCAATCAGCCAGCTTTGGGGGTCACCTTCAAGCCTTACAAAATGTCCCTGCGGGGCGGGGTCACCAATAATTACCGCTACGGGGTTTTCAGCCCCGCCGTTGTGAAAGAAGCGGAGCAGCAGCCCTGCTGCATCGGGCTTGTTCGTGTCACTCACGCCTAACTGTGCGTACCGGCCGGGTGCCGAGGTCTTCGCGGTCAGTCTGGTTGCCCGGGTCAGGTTCAATGCGGTGCGTACCAGCTGACTGCTGGCAGAATAGCCTGTGATCTGTTCCTGCCAGCCGGAACTTAAAAGCTCTAGTTGCGCGACCTGCCGGTTGTTGGCAGCAGTAATGTCTATTCTGAATATGTCATCACTGTTTAAACCTTTAAGCAGTAATTCAGCCTCTGCTGAGACCTTTTCATCAGGTTCCCGGATGCTGTTCAGACTGAACAGGAGGAGCGCCAGAGCGACCACTACCAGCGCGAGTAGCGTTCTGCCGTTCATGACTGTCTTTTTCTAACAAGCAAAATGACAATCCAGATGAAGGTGATCGCCAGAGGCACGGCGGCAATATTGATGATCTCCAGTCTTGTACCGAGAGCACGGATGTCTTCATCGAGATTCCGTCGCACGTTTCTGAGTTCCTGCCGGATGCGCAGCCGTTCCTCAACGAAGCGATCCAGTTCTTCTGTCTGTAAGATGTCGGCCATCTGACCATTGTCGTTAAGCTGCAACTCGTTAAGACGGCTCTCGGTGGCAGCCAACTCTTCTTGCAGCCGCTGTTCTTTAACACGGAACGATTCTTCTGCAGCTGCCCGTAGCTCTGTCACTCTTGTGAACGGCCGGCTGAATGTCGAGCGACTGCGCGAGCCAATGAGCGCTTCGCTACCGGACAGGTTGTCCAGCAGGTTAAGCATGAAGTCACCGTTTGCCGCGAAAGCGGTGCTTATCGTTTGTCCATAAAGCGTGTCGAGTTGCACCCAATACCGGTCGCTCAGTAAATCGGTGTCACCGATCAGTATGAGGTTTAGTCCGTTCGGCTGGTCAGCGTGACTAACTCTCACCGCAATGTTCGCAGGAGCCGTCGGTTCGTTCATCAACCGATACAGCTGCTCGGGGTCGGGCGAGCTAAACATGGCTTCTACGGGGATGAGAGTGGCATCCTGAACACTTATGAGAGGCTGGAGTAGCACATCGCTGTCGTTCTCAGCGAGGACCGCGCTGCTGATGCCGACATTAATGTTGTCCAGCTTCGCCGTTACTACATCATTTTTATTCAATGCATCGTTGTTGAGTCCGAGCAGTGCCGGATGGCTGATAGGCCTGCCGTTATCGGCTGAGGCTATCCGCAGTGCATAGCGACTGCTGGCTACAAACTGCCCCGGGGTAAAGCTGATGCCCAGTTTTTTTAGGAAGGGCAGCTCAACAGGCAATGCTGAGGGCAAGGCTTCGGAGAAACTATCACTAAAGATAACGGTCCTGCCGCCATTCAATACGTATTCTTCGATGGCCTGTGTGGTTGCGCCGGATAATGCCGGCGGCTGAATGAGGAGGAGAATGTCGGTGCTTTGCGGAACGCTTCCGGCATCAGCTTCCAACGAAATCATCTCGTATTGCTCACTGATCCGTGCTGAGAGTGTTTGGAAACCCGTTGCCTGCCCGTTAGAAAAGCTATTAAAGCCCGGCAGACTGCTGAGGACACTGAGCACAGGCTTGTTCGGGCGTGAAAGCCGGAATATCAGGCTGGCCAGATCGTATTCCAGAAACTCTTCGCGGCCAGGGTCCAGAAAGGGAATGGTTTCGAGTCCGTCGACCGAGTTAGTGCCGGCGATCCCGAAAAAAACCGGGTCGGAGTTGTTCAACGTAACTGCCTGCAGGCCCCACAAGCTCGCAAGGTCTTCCTCGTCGGAAAAGGGAACAGGGTCAATGATACTGACCGTCAGTTTAGTGCTTGAGTGCCGCTGGAATTCCTCCAGCAAGTCGCCGACTCGCGCGGCGTAGCTTCTTAACCCTGGCGCACCACTTGCTGCCTGGGCGGAAAATACCAGATTCAACTCAAGGGGCTCAGGGATGTCGCGAAGTATCTCTTTGCTGCCCTCGCTTAATGTATAGAGTTGGTTCTCGGTGAGGTCCCAGCGTAAGTGGCCCGGTAAGCGGCTGTTAATCGATACCGCCAGCAGAAAGATAACTGCAATAACGACAAGACCGGCCCGGTCAAACAGGGTGCGAAAGGATTTTTTAGGGCCGGATAACATTGTTAAACCGCCTTCTTCAAGTCGAGCACGACAGTGTTGGCATAGAGAAAGCTGGCGATAACCAGAACAAAAAAGAAAACATCCCTTGCGTCAATCACGCCTTTGCCAAGTGCATTGAAGTGGGTAAGAAAACTGAGTTCGGCGATGGCATCAAGTAAGGCCTGTGGCGCCAAATTGGTGAAAAAGTCGAGTACGACCGGGAAGCCGCTGAGCAGAAAAAGCAGGCAGCAAACCGTGGTGAGTATGAATGCAATCACCTGATTATTGTTGGCGGCCGAAATGCACGCACCTATCGCCAGAAAACCGCCTGCCATTAGCCAGCTGCCCAGATAACCAGCAACTATAGCGCCGTTGTCCGGTGTGCCCAGATAGTTAACGGTAAGCCATATGGGGAAAGTCAGTAGAAGGGCGCAACCGCTGATGCACCATGCCGCAAGAAACTTGGCCAACACCGCTTCAGCGGGAGATACAGGCAGGGTCATCAGTAGCTCGATGCTGCCGGACCGTCTTTCCTCTGCCCATAGGCGCATAGAGAGTGCAGGTAGCAGGAATAAATAAAGCCAGGGATGGAACGTGAAGAACGGGATCAGGTCTGCTTGTTCCCGTTCGAAGAAGCTACCGAAATAAAAAGTAAAGACACCGCTGAGCATCAAGAAAACGACAATAAAGATATAAGCCAGGGGAGACTTGAAGTAACTGTAGAACTCGCGTGCCCAAATGGTAAGGATGTTGTTCATGAGTCTGCGGTCACATTGCGGAACACTTCATCAAGACGCCCCGATTCCAGAGAAACTTGCTCGACCGGCCAGTTTGATTGTTCGGCCATGACGGCAATCTCCGCCAACAGTTTCTTGCCGCTTTCAGGAAAAGCGGTGATTTGCTGCTGCAGTATGTTCGTTTCTATGCTGCGCACACCAGTCAGGGCAGACAGCTGCCGTTCCGCGTTTACAAAGTCATTTTCTGTACCGCAGAGCTTGATGCTTACAGCGTTGTGATATCGCGATCGTGCACTGAGCTCATGCGGTGTTTCATCTAAACGCACCGTGCCGTTTGCAATGATCATTGCCCGGGTACATACCGCCTCTACCTCTTCCAGAATATGGGTGGAGATGATGACAATTTTGTCTTCCGCGAGTGCGTTAATGAGTTGCCGGACTTCATGTTTTTGATTCGGGTCCAGCCCATCGGTGGGTTCGTCAAGAATGAGCACGCCCGGATCATGCAGCAGAGCCTGTGCGAGTCCGACTCTTCTGCGGTAGCCCTTTGAGAGGGTGCTTATCGGTTTGTTTTTAACCGAGCCCAGCCGCAGCAGTCCGATTTGCTTGTCGATAGCATGATCGCCGGTTGCTCCCGACAGCCCCCGGATCTTAGCGATAAATCTAAGGAATCCGAGCGGTGTCATTTCGCCGTAAACCGGAGCACCTTCGGCAAGATAGCCAATGTCGTTCTGGGCTAGCAGAGTGCTCTCGGTGATGGAGTGGCCGCCGATTATGGCGTCACCGGAAGTTGGCCGGAGAAAGCCCGACAGCATTCGCATTGTTGTCGTTTTTCCTGCACCGTTAGGTCCAAGAAAACCAAGTATCTCGCCCGGTTCCACAGTAAAGTTCAGCTGGTCAACGGCAATAAGATCGCCGTAATGCTTACTGAGATTCTGGATATTGATCATAGTGCGCAGAGTAAGCCGGGCCCGGATTGCAGGGCTAGTCTATAAGCTGACCGTCAGCATCCAGTAGCACAAGTTCTCCTATCTCCAGGGACTTGATGCCGGCTTCGATTTTCTTTTGGTCGCCGACAATCACCCACACAAACTCATCCGGTTTGACCACGACGTCAGCTGCTGCTGCGAGTTGCTCAAGGTTCAGGTTTTCAACCTGCTGCGGATACTTGTCCCAGTAGTCATCGGGAAGCCCGTAGCTGACCAGACTGGAAATGCTGTTGAGCACGGCCCCTGAGGTTTCCCAGCCGCCGGGTAGTGAGCGGGTCACGGTACTTTTCAGATGATTGAGTTCGTCGCCAGTGGCGGGGTTGTTATTAATAATCCCGTTAACTTCTTTACGGAGTTCAATAATCGATTCTTTCGTTTTGTCGGTTTGCACCGGCGCGTAGATAAGGAAAGGACGCTGCGCCTGAGTCCCGATTATCAAACTGCGTGATCCATAGGACCAATGCTTGTCTTCGCGCAAGTTCATGTTAACGCGTGAAGAAGACAGCCCGCCGAGAATGTTATTCACGGCTTTTACGGCCACCTCATCGGAATCGGCTTTAGACGGGATCAGTCGTGCAGCGAAAATAATTGATTGGTCTGCTCCCGGTTTGTCGATGAGATAAACCGGGTGGTCTGTTCTGCCTGCAACGGCAGCAATATTCTTCTTAGGTACAGCCCCGCCTTGCCAATTGCGGAAAAGTTTTTCGATGCGTGGTGCAAATTCATCTGCGGTAGTGTCGCCTACAACTATCAGGGTTGCGTTATCAGGCTTGAACCAGGTCTGATGGTAATTCTTCAGGTCGTCTCTGGTGATGGCATTAACCGATTCTTCGGTGCCGGAGCCTGTAAGTGGCTGCCCATAAGCGTGATCTTCGCCGTAGAGCAATCTGGGCATTACCCGCAGAGCCATGCTGGTCGGCTGGGTTTTTTCTTGTCTGATTACTGCCAGATATTGAGCACGGGTGCGTTCAATTTCTGCTTCCGGAAACGCCGGGTTCAGAATGACGTCGGCGTAAATATCGAGTGCCTTATCGAGATTTTCGGTTAGTGCGCTCAGCGTAACTTTTGCTGCATCAAGGTCAGCAGCGGCACCAAGATTGGCTCCGAGTAAAGCTAGTTCTTCAGAAATTCTTAGTGATGAGCGCTTAGTCGTGCCCTCATCGAGCAATGACATTGTTAGTGCGGCAGTACCGGGTTTGCTGAACTGGTCGGCGGCATAACCCGAGTCCACCAGCAGTGCCATATTAACCACGGGAATCTCGGGGCGGTTGGCAACAATAAGGGTTAAGCCATTGTCGAGCGTGCGGCGTTCGAAGTCAGCAAATTTAACACCGGAAAACTCTTCGATTGCAGGCGGGGTTGAACGGTCGTATCCATCAGTTGCAGCAGCAAAGTCACCCGCAGGCAGAACTTCCGCGATGTACGCACCCTGACCCAGCCATGTTTTGGCGGCCCGTTTTATGTCTCCGGTGCGAGCTTCCGCTGTGACTTTGTTGGAGTGGATGTAGAAGTCAGGGCTGCCACCGTAAACCATGTTCTTGGCTAGCAGAGCCGACTTGCTGGGTTGGCCACCCACTTTTTCAATGCCCCGCAGGAAACCGGCATGGCGTTGTGCTTTGATGCGTTGAAGCTCTTTTGCAGTTGGACCGTTCTTAATAAAAAGAGCCATCTCTTCGCGGACTACGGCTTCCAGTTCTGCAAGTGACACGCCAGGTTTTGCAGAGACCTGCAGGTAAGTCAGTCCCGCAATTTCCCAGAACATCGGTGCCAGTACTACATCGGTAGCAATCTGTTCATCGTAGACGAGTCTTTTGTAGAGCCGCGAGTTTTTCCCCTGGCCAAGAATGCTTGTTGCTATGCCCAGATAAACGCCTTCATCGTCAGCCCATGCCGGAGCAGTCCATGCCATGTATAGGCGCGGTTGCGATACGCGGTCTTCAATAACTTCACGCCGGTCGATGTTATGCATTGGTGTCCACGTGGCCATCTTGCTCAAAGGCGGGCCGGGTGGAATGTCACCGAAATAGAGTTCTACCTTTTTAAGTACCTCTTTACTGTCTACGTCACCGGCAACAACAATTACGGCGTTGTTCGGACCGTAATAGGTTTTGAACCACTCACGGACATCGTCAAGGCTGGCAGCATTGAGGTCTTCCATTGAACCAATGGTTTCCCATGAGTAAGGGTGTTGTCCGGTAAAGACTTGTTTGAGCATGGGTTCCCAGACCTTGTTGTATGGCTGGTTGTCGCTTTGTCGTTTCTCGTTCTGTACGACGCCGCGTTGTTCGTCCAGTACATCCTGGGTAACAACGCCGAGCAGGTGTCCCATGCGGTCTGACTCAAGAAAAAGTACACGGTCTAATGCGCCTTTAGGCACTGTCTCAAAATAATTTGTCCGGTCAAACCATGTAGTACCGTTAAGGTCGCTGGCACCCATTTTCTCAAGTGTTTGGAGGTATTCAGCTTGGTAATTTTCTGAACCCTGAAACATAAGATGTTCGAACAGATGAGCGAATCCGGTTTTGCCTTTGACCTCATTTTTTGAACCAACGTGATACCAGACGTTCACGGCTGCAACGGGAGCTTTCTTATCTTCATGGACGATCAGGGTAAGGCCGTTATCCAAAGTAAATTTCTCATAAGGAATTAATCCCTGAGAATCTTTCCCGTCGGAAGCTTGTGCTGCAGTAAGTGCAGTTGAGGCAACTAAGCCGATAAGGCATGGGATGATCGATAATTTGATTCGCATAAGAAACTCTTTTGCAGTGTTGTTGTGGCGGGTCTGTTGGCCCGTGTTGTTCAGATTGTTCTACTATAAGGTTAAGGTTAGGCGGATGTCTGCCCGGAACAGAACTTTAAGAACATCATTTTTGCTATGAGTTCCTCTATAAGCTCTGTAAATGAGTGCTTTGCGGATTACGGGCTGAATACGGGCATCCGGTTTGCGATTATGTAATTTACAGAGGCAATATTGGCCTCTTTAAAACGGCAGTAGAGAGTTTTATGAACCAACGTAAGGGGCTTTATCCTCCGGTTACTCCTTTTAGCAGTGGCTACCTGCGGGTTTCGCCTGTTCACGAGTTGTATTTCGAGGAGTGCGGTAATCCGCAAGGTAAGCCGGTGGTCTTTCTGCACGGTGGCCCCGGTGCCGGAATTAATGCGGCAGCACGCCGGTTTTTTAATCCGTCGGTATACCGGATTGTATTGTTCGATCAGCGTGGTGCAGGTAAAAGCAGACCGCATGCGTGTATTGAGGACAATACGACCTGGCGGCTGGTGGAAGACATTGAAACGCTGCGCAACCACCTTGGTATCGATACCTGGCAGGTTTTTGGTGGTTCGTGGGGTAGTACGCTTGCGCTGAGTTATGCGCAGGAGCATCCCGAACGGGTGACCGAGCTGGTTTTGCGGGGCATATTCATGCTTCGTGAGGCCGAGTTGAACTGGTTTTATCAGGGGGGTGCGAGTCATGTATTCCCTGATCACTGGGAAGAGTTCCTTGCTCCGGTTCCCGAAGATCGTCGTGCAGATATTATGGCCTGTTACCACGAAATGCTGACCGGCAGTGATGAGGCGCAGAAACTTGCGGCTGCCAGGGCATGGTCATTGTGGGAAGGCGTTACCAGCAATCTCGAAATGGCGGATGCCGGCGTTACGCAATTCAGAGCGGATGAGTTTGCTTTGGCTTTGGCGCGCATAGAGATCCATTACTTTGCAAATCGTGGTTTCTTTGAGGATCCGGCTCAACTATTCAGTAATCTGGAAAGAATCCGACATATTCCTGCGGTAATTGTGCAGGGGCGGTATGATTTAGTGTGTCCGATGCGGACAGCCTGGGATTTGCATAAGGCCTGGCCCGAAGCGGACTTTGTAATTGTTCCCGATGCCGGGCATTCGTCATTTGAGCCCGGTACAGTTGATAAACTGGTGAAGGCAACCGACCGCTTTGCAGAGATAAGTTGATGACAAAAACATTAATAAAAAATGCCCGTGTAGTTAACGAAGGCCAAATTCTTGAGCGGGATGTGCTGATTAGTCAGGGCCGCATTGAACGGATAGCTGAATCGATCCCGGCTGACGGTAATGACCGCGTAATCGATGCCGAGGGCCTCCATTTGTTGCCCGGAATGATTGATGATCAGGTGCACTTTCGTGAGCCGGGTCTGACGCATAAGGGTGACATTGCGACTGAGTCGGCTGCAGCAGTTGCGGGTGGTATTACCAGCTTTATGGAAATGCCGAACGTAGACCCTCTGACAGTTAACCTGAAAGAGTTGGAAGCAAAATATGATCGGGCGGCCGGTCGTTCACATGCCAACTTTGCATTTTATTTAGGCGCGACCAATAACAATGTTGATGTGATTAAGTCGCTGAGCCCCGGGCAGGCTTGTGGTGTGAAAGTTTTTATGGGGGCTTCTACCGGTGACATGCTGGTCGATGATCCTGCTGCACTTGAAAGTATTTTTGCGGAGTCGCCGGTATTGGTTGCGACCCACTGTGAAGATACGCCCACCATCAAAGCCAATGAGGATGCGGCTCGTGCGAAGTTTGGCGACGACGTACCGATGACCGAACATCCCAATATTCGATCCGCTGAAGCCTGTTACAAATCATCATCTTATGCCGTCGATCTGGCACGTAAGCACGGCACCCGATTGCATGTGCTGCATATTACGACCGCTAAAGAATTGTCGTTGTTTGCCAAGGGGCCTGAAACAGAAAAGCAGATTACGGCCGAAGCCTGTGTGCATCACATGTATCTGGATGAGAGTTTTTATCCGTCATTAGGTACCCAGATTAAATGTAATCCTGCAGTTAAAACTGCAGCCGACCGGGAAGGCATATTGAAGGCCCTGGTTGACGGGCGCATCGATATTATTGCCACTGATCATGCACCGCATACGCTTGAAGAAAAGAACGAAAGTTATTTTAAAGCGCCGGCAGGTTTGCCTTTGGTGCAGCATGCGCTGCAATTGGCACTCGAACATGTGCATGACGGTCGGTTCGGAATCGAATTGGTCGCCCACAAAACCAGTCATGCTGTTGCCAACGTGTTCGGCTTGAAAGACCGGGGTTATATCCGTGAGGGTTATATTGCTGATTTGGTGTTGATCGATATGAATCGGGAGACCGAAGTCAGCCGTGAGCAAATACTCTACAAGTGCGGCTGGTCACCTTTTGAGGGCATGCGTTTCCGCTCCAGTATTCAGATGACCATGGTGAATGGTGAAGTCGTTTGGCGTCAGGGCGAGATTAAGAGTGGCCCGGTGGGCGAAAGACTCCAATTTGCCGTTTAATCAGCCCTCGCCTTAGCAGCTGGTGATTGCCGGATTTGCGCAAATTTCCGGCCGTGTGGCCGGTTGATATATCTCAACTGTCGCGCTGGCGGGCTGAGTACGGTTTGTCCCGCTGATTCCGCCCTCTGTGCGGCTTCCGCGAGCTATTTAACATATTGCTATATGGCGAAAGCTTGCAATATGGCTGAAACCCTTTTGTGGTATGGCTTTCAGTTGGGGTCCGCAGGTTCAGGATCCCGTTCTGCTGTCCCGGATTGGGCAAAAATGACCGGTTTTTACAACAGCAAGAGTCGCCGTTCCGGTGCCGGCAGGGCCGATTTTGATGGCCAAATCGGGGCTGTTGATACTTCGGTTTTTGCGTGGATTTTATTTGTCAGGCAGATAGGTATAATGCCTCGCCTCAGGTGGTCTTAGAGTGGTTTTAATTACACCGAAAGCCCCGAGCTTAGCCCTCATCCAGTACTGTTATTAATGTCGATTTCCTTAAAGGTTTTCAAAGCCTTACCAGTTGGTAGTCTTATCCATGCGCCCTACTGATACATCCGATCCTAATTACTATCACAAAGTTGTTGATTGCCAGTGGGGTTGTCCCGCTCATACCGACGTACCGGGATACATTCGCCTGATTGCTCAGGGTCGTTTTTCCGACGCCTATATGCTCAATCGCAAATCGAACGTGTTCCCCGGTGTTCTGGGTCGTGTATGTGATCGTCCTTGTGAGCCAGCCTGTCGTCGCGGGCGTATTGAAGAGGATGGCCAGGAAGAGCCGGTAGCGATTTGTCGCTTGAAGCGTGTTGCGGCTGATAACAAAGATGATATCCGTGACCGTCTGGTTCCTTTCGATGCTGATGGCCCGGGTAAAGGCAAGAAAGTAGCAATGATTGGTGCGGGTCCCGCATCGCTTACTGTAGCCAATGACCTGATTCCATTAGGTTATGACCTGACAATTTTTGAAGCACTGGAAGTACCCGGTGGTTTGATGCGTTCGAATATCCCGTCATTCCGTTTGCCGGTTGAAGTTCTGGGCGATGAGATTGATCAGATTGTCGAGCGTGGCGTTGATCTGAAATGCAATCACCCGATCAATTCTATGAAAGATCTGCTTGCCGAAGATTACGATGCAGTCTTTGTTGGTACCGGCGCTCCGAAGGGCAAGAACCTTGATATTCCCGGCCGTGATGAAGCCGATGCCAGTATTCATATTGGTATTGAATGGCTTGAATCTGTCGCTTTCGATCACATCGAAAAAATTGGTAAGAACGTCCTGATTATTGGCGTTGGTAACACCGCTATGGATTGTTGCCGTACATCTCTGCGTTTGGGCGCCGATAACGTAAAAGTTATGGCCCGTAAGCCCCGTGGCTTCTTCAAAGCCTCCATTTGGGAGCTGGAAGATGCTGAAGAAGAGAATGTTGAAATAGTTATTAACCGTTCGCCTAAAGCTTTCGTTACTGAAAACGGCAAGCTCACAGGTATGACCTTCGATGAAATGGAATACGACATTGATGAGAGCGGTCGTATTACTGATACCCGTAATGTTGGTGAAGTTACTTACCCTTGTGACGACGTAATTCTTGCGATCGGTCAGGACAACGCATTCCCCTGGATCGAGAAAGACCTGGGTATTGAGTTTGATAAATGGGAAGTACCTGTTGTCGATAAGGTAACCCACGAATCCACATTGCCCGGTTTGTTCTTCGGTGGCGATGCTGCGTTTGGCCCGCTCAATATTATTTGGGCTGTCGAGCATGGTCATCAGGCCGCGATTTCTATTCATAAATACTGTCAGGGTGATTCGGTTGCCGAACGCATGCCAAAAGGCATGACGCTGGAAACTGCCAAGATGGGTATTCATGAATGGAGTTACAGCAACGACTTCGACGGCCAGGATCGTTTGCTGGTGCCGCACGTTTCTTTGAAAGAGCGCTTCCAGAAGCTCAACATTGAAGTAGAGCTTGGCTTTACCCCCGAGCAGGCTGCCGAAGAAGTTGAGCGTTGCCTCAACTGCGACATTCAGACAGTGTTCACCGAAAAGCTGTGTATCGAGTGTGATGCCTGTGTTGATGTGTGCCCTGTCGATTGCTTGACTATCGCACCGGATGGCGACGAAGAAGATTTGCGTACCCGTTTGAGCGCACCGACCATTAATCCCGAGCAGGCGCTGCTGGTATCTGATGCTTTGCCTCAGACAGCCCGCGTCATGGTTAAGGATGAGGACCTGTGTGTTCACTGTGGTCTTTGCGCAGAGCGTTGCCCAACCGCAGCCTGGGACATGCAGAAATTTACTCTCGAGAAGCCGCACGCTATTAACGAAGCGGGTGCAGCTTTTGAAAAGCAGGAAGTGGCTTAAGCTTTTACTGTAGAGACTATTTGGTTAGATCGATTTAATTGAGACTCCGGACTTTATATAAGTCGGGTAGAGATGCTTTGAATATTAGTTCTGTAACACCACAGATTGAGTGCAACACGAGTACGTTATGAGTACTAAACCATCAAATAATAACTTCACGATTAAGATTGCTAACGTGAACGGTACCGGTTCGGCAAGTGCTAACGGCCTGCTAATGAAATCGCTGTTCCGTTTGGGTCTTCCCGTTGTTGGCAAGAACTACTTTCCGTCAAACATTCAGGGTCTTCCAACCTGGTATGAAATTCGGGTAAGTGAGCAGGGTTATCTGGCCCGTTCCGGCCGTGTAGACGTCATGGTCGCCATGAATGCTGAAACATATAAGCATGACCTGGAAGAAGTGGCCCCCGGCGGCATTCTTATTTATGACTCAACCTGGCCTCGTGCTAAGCAACTCGACCGTGATGACATCACGATCATTGGTGTACCGCTGTCTAAGATGTGTAACGAGGCTTTCCCGGTAGCCCGTGCCCGCATTCTGATGAAGAACGTTGTGTACGTGGGTGTTGTCGCTGCACTACTGGATATTGATCTCGACATTATTCGTGGTTTGTTGAACGAGACTTTCGCCAAGAAAGCTAACCTGCTTGATGCCAACCAAATGGCCATCGATATGGGTTACAACTACGCCAAAGAACATTTCGAATGCCCGTTGCCATACACCGCCAGTTCAATTGAGCGCGAGGGCAAAGGCACTGACATCATGCTTGACGGTAATACCGCAAGTGGTCTTGGAGCTGTTTATGCCGGTGCAACTGTTTGTGCCTGGTATCCGATCACACCTTCTACCTCATTGATTGAGGGCTACAAGAAGTACTGTGAGATGACCCGTAAAGATCCTGAAACGGGTAAGAATAATTTCTGTATCGTGCAGGCCGAAGATGAATTGGCTGCCATTGGTATGGTTCTTGGTGCCGGTTGGAACGGCGCCCGAGCGTTTACTTCGACCTCCGGTCCCGGCGTTTCGCTAATGGGCGAATTCCTTGGCTACGGTTATTTCACCGAAATCCCGTCTGTACTCTTTAATGTGCAGCGTTGCGGTCCTTCAACAGGCATGCCTACACGCACGCAGCAGTCAGATATTCTGCCTTCTGCTTATGCGTCGCACGGTGATACGCGCCATGTGTGCCTGTTCCCGGCTGACCCTGAAGAATGTTTCTACCTGGGTGCCGAGTCCTTTGATCTGGCAGAACGTCTGCAGACTCCGATCATGGTGCTTAGTGATCTTGATATCGGTATGAATGACTGGATGTGTCCTGAATTGAAGTGGGACGAGAACTACCAGCCTGATCGCGGCAAAGTTTTCAGTAAAGAAGACCTTGAAGAGATGGAAGTATTCCATCGCTATCATGACGTTGATGGTGACGGTATTGCCGGCCGTACCCTGCCGGGCACTCACCCGAAAGGCGCGTACTTTACCCGTGGCTCTGGCCACAATATGTACGGCGCTTACACTGAAGATGCCGGTGAGTATCAGGAAGTTGTTGATCGTTTGCTGGTTAAATGGGAAACAGCTAAAGGTTTGGTACCCAAGCCTGTCGTTCGTGGCGAAGGCAATAGGATCGGCATTATTTCAATCGGCAGCTGTGATCATGCAGTTTGTGAAGCACAGGATATACTGGCTGCAGAAGGCACAAAGCTTGATTATCTGCGTGTTCGCGCATTCCCGTTTAATGATGATGTTCAGGACTTCCTGGACTCTCATGACCGTATTTATATTGTTGAGCAGAACCGTGATGCACAGCTGAAAAGCTTGCTGCGTCTGGAAGCAAAAGTTGCCGATGAAAAACTTTGCGCCGTTTTGCATTACAACGGCTTGCCAATGACGGCCGGTTTTGTTGTTGATGCGATTAACCAGGACCTCGCACGAGGTGAAGCAGCATGAGCTTTATAAAGAAACCAAAAGTACGCCATCCCGCGATGCCCAAGAATGATCTTGGGCTGACAGTGCGCGATTACGAAGGCGGTATGTCTACTCTGTGTGCCGGTTGCGGTCACGATTCGATTACCGGCGCATTGGTTCAGGCCGCTCATGAGTTGAGCATCCCGCCGCATGGCTTTGCCAAACTCAGTGGCATTGGTTGTTCTTCGAAAACGCCTGCTTATTTCCTCGGTGCTTCACATGGTTTTAACTCTTGCCACGGTCGTATGCCTTCAGTGGCAACCGGAGCGAATGCTGCCAACCGCAACCTGCACTACATCGGTGTGTCGGGCGACGGTGACTCGCTGTCTATCGGCTTCGGTCAGTTTGCTCACGCGATGCGTCGTAATGTGAACATGATTTATCTCGTTGAGAACAACGGGGTATACGGCCTGACTAAAGGTCAGTTCTCGGCTTCTGCAGACGTGGGTTCAAAAGCGAAGAAGGGTGAAGAAAACCTTCAGCCGCCTATCGATCCCTGTCAGGCTGCCTTGACGCTTGGTGCTACCTTTGTGGCGCGCAGTTTTTCTGGCGATAAAGAGCAGTTGGTGCCTTTGATTAAAGCCGGTTTGAAGCACAATGGCTTTGGCATGATTGACGTGATTTCTCCTTGCGTGACCTTCAATGATCATGTCGGCTCTACTAAGAGTTACGAGTACACGCGCCAGCACTTCCATAAAGCGATTCAGGCTGACTATGTGCCGCCTTCGCAGGAAATTAAGGCGCATTACAATGAAGGCGAAGCCATGCCTGTCGAAATGCACGATGGAAGTACCATTGTTCTGCGTAAAGTCGACAATCAGTACAACCCTACAGATAAAGCTGCTGCGGCAGCTTATCTGCGTGAGCGTCAGACAGCGGGTGAAATTACTACCGGATTGCTTTATATCGACGAATCTCAACCTGATATGCACGATCTGGCTGGCACATCTGAGGTCGCTATGTCACAGCTGCCTTATGAAAAGCTTAATCCGGGCGGTGACATGCTGAAGAAGATCCAGAGTCGTATGCGTTAAGCAGTTTGACGGGCGTACTTTCAGAACGGCTCCGGCTGCGTTATAAAGGTGACTTCGGTCACCTTTATTCGTTTTGGGGTTATTAACCGGGGGGCGATTGTTGCTCCTGAGTATGGGAATGTTATGAACAGATTTTGCTGCCGTTTTATTTTGATAAGTATTTTTTCCTTGGTGTTGTTTGCTTGCGGGCAGGCACCTGAGGTTTCACCGCAGACGCAGGTTACGGCTGATACACATGCTGGCGATAAGCCTGAGCCCACTCCCGTTGCTAGTGAGCCACCTGCCAAGAAGGTGATCACCAGCAGAATCGCTTACGGAGAAATTGACGATCAGAATTTGCACGGCTATTTGTCGATGCCCGCCGATGCAACCGGCTCGCTGCCAGGTTTGATCATTATTCATGAGTGGTGGGGATTGAATGACAATATAAAAGCGACTGCCGAGCGCTTGGCCGCCGAGGGTTACGTCACCCTTGCGGTTGATCTGTATAACGGTGAGGTTGCTGATACCGGCAAGCAGGCCATGAAACTTATGGAAGGCTTAAACACCGGCAAGGAAGCGGCCCTGTCTAATCTTGGTCAGGCATATAAGTATTTGAGTGCGACTGCAGATGCGCAGAAGATTGGTGTTGTCGGTTGGTGTCTTGGCGGACGTTGGTCTTTGCAAACAGCTTTGCTTTTGCCTGAAAAAATAGATGCCACCGTGATCTACTACGGGCAGCTTGAGACCGATAAGGACAAGCTCGCAACCCTGAATATGCCTATTCTGGGCTTGTTTGCCGGTGAGGACCCCGTGGTGCCGCGCGATTCTGTTGAAGCGTTTCGTAAAGGGCTGACTGAGTTAGGCAAGCCGGCCAACATTTATGTGTACGAAGATGCTAAGCATGCCTTCGCCAATCCGAGCGGCATGGCTTACGATGCCGAGGCTGCCGAGGATGCCTGGGCGAAAACGTTGGAGTTTTTAAGTAAGAATCTCTCGACCGGGCGTACTTACTAGCCTGAGTTGGTTTTACGTTTAGAAAAAGAAACGGCCCGCATAGCGGGCCGTTGGTTTTTGCGTTACTCGTGGGGGCGAGGAGCGCGAGGATGGCGAATGCCACCCGTCTGTTCGATCGCACCTGTGGGGGGAGGAGAGAGACTTATAAAAGTCGGGTGCGACCGAGAAGACTGTTAAAAATCGTTAAGTTAACCTCGTTTATGCATCTGCTCAGATGCCACTACAATGCGATCATCGCTGTGCAGTCGTACTGCCAGATCTACCGTGATCTCATTGTGGGTTGCCAGTGCGGCAGCATCAGCCTGTGATTTGAACGAGCGGCTGAGTGCTTCGTGACCGGATACCGAGATTTCTTCTGCAGGCGCCACAGTGAGCGTGTTTTGCACGGGTCGGCTGTTGGATTCACAAGCACAGCCGGCCAGAGTCGCAAATACGATTACTGCGAACGCCGCGATGTTGATGCCGAATCTGTTAGCCTGAGTTTTCATCTCTGTTACCTATTTAGTCCTTTTTTGCTTATTTGCAGACCGTCGAAACTATTTCTGCGGTCACCTTCTCTATTGCAGAAAACGTGCCAACTTTTGTTTTCTTTAAAAACAATGACTTAGCGATTATCAGTTGTTACGAAAAATCGTAAATAACGAAATGTCGTAGTAAGTTTTACGACTTTTCGTGTAAAATACGTTGTATGACAGCCCAAAGACTAAAAAAGCACCAGCGCCTGTTTCGAAACCTGCCGATTATTGCAGCGGTATTCGATGCCAGTGGGCGTTTTGTTGATGTCAGTGACGAGTGGACGGTAAGACTCGGGTACACGCGCGAGGAAATGGTGGGCAAGCGCCCCGAAGATATAGCCTCGAAAGAATCAGCTGAACAAATTAGCGAACAGCATCTGCCACGTTTTCGCCGGACCGGTAATCTGGATCTGGCAGTTGTCGAATTCCAGCGCAAAGACGGCAGCATGATGGAGTTACTGACGCGGGCGACTCAGCATCAGGACAACGACGACAACATCTACTCAATATTCTTATTTGTGGAAATGTCGAATCGCTCGCGTGCAGAGCGACGTTATCAGGCTTTGTACCAATCGACACCGGCGATGTTGCATACCATCGATGGCCAGGGCCGCATCAAGTACGTCAGTGACCACTGGCTAGAAAAGATGGGCTACGCCCGGGAAGATGTTATCGGGCGTAGCATTATTGATTTCATGTCATCTGCATCGCAGGAGAGCGTTCTTGGCGACGGTCTGCAAAACCTGATCGAAGCCGGCAATACCAAAAACGTGCCGCGGCAAATGCTCACCAGCAGCGGAGACGTGATGGATGTGCTGATGTCGGCATCGACTGAACGGGATCAGCGTGACCGTGTCTTCAGCGTGCTGGTGGCCAGTAAAGACATGACCGAGCGCAACCGCAATGAAGCCAAGTTACGTGAAGCCTACGGTGAGATTGCACGCCTTAAAGACGAACTCGAGAATGAGCGCGATTACCTCCGTGAAGAGGTAAACGTCTCAATGAACTTTGGCCGTATCATCGGTGAAAGTCCGGCCCTGGGCACAATGCTGGCGCGTATTGAAGCGGTCGCCGACACGCCGGCCAACGCAC
>Ga0209692_10001110_pt1 | contig 40832 bp, 37 predicted proteins | sample tdDd472_FD_187129 | JGI IMG/M metagenome (GOLD analysis project Ga0209692, IMG submission 187129) | Marine sediment microbial communities from the Atlantic coast under amendment with organic carbon and nitrate - tdDd47.2 (SPAdes)... | ecosystem: Environmental > Aquatic > Marine > Coastal >...
AATTGATTCAATATTTTTGAAGTATTTTACCATGCGAGTTATTGTAACCAGACTCTGACAAAAATGAATGAGAATTAATTTTTAAAATATTATACAGAAATTCTGATTGCCAAATTACGGTTATAACAGAAGGCTAGCTGTTCAATCTATAGGGTCAGAGTAAATGATATTTTATATTCTGGAGGTTTATTGAGCATTCCTGAGACAACCTATTCTTATAATCGGGATAAACAGCTGAGTCAAATTATCCGTCCGGATGGGCAAGAAATTACACTTAACTATGGCATGATTAGTGGTGCATCATTGAATAAGCTCAACACATCAAGGGCTTATAATGGTTTTGCCGAACTGATGTCGTTTAATGCAGCTTTCAATGCAGCTAATTTATATTCGACAAGTTATAGTCGCGATAAATTAGGGCGGATTACGCAAAAGGTAGAAACTATAGAGGGAGTAAACACTACAACCAATTACGAATATGATTCGGCAGGGCGTTTAATCTCGGAAACCAGTGATAATAACTCCATTAGCTATACTTTTGATGCAAATGGAAATCGAACTCATATTAATGGAACTTTGCTTGGTAGTTATGATGAGCAAGATAGGCTTATAAATTATGCTTCAACTGAATATCAATATACCGCCAATGGTGAATTACAAGCCAAGATTGAAGCCGGACAATCGACCTTATATAACTATGACGTTTTTGGAAACCTAAAGCGGGTAACGTTGAATGATGGAACGGTTATTGATTATGTAATCGATGGTAACAACCGTCGAATTGGTAAAAAAATGAATGGGACACTTGTGCAGGGATTCCTTTATAAAGACCCGTTAAATCCAATAGCTGAACTGGACGGCAATAATCAAATAATTGCTCGTTTTGTTTATGGTAGTAAAGGTAACATACCGGATTATATGATTAAAAATGGGACTACCTATCGGATAATCTCGGATCATTTAGGAAGTCCTCGATTAGTTGTAGATACAAACAGCGGTAATATTGTTCAACGTATGGACTTTGATACTTGGGGGAATATTTTGAATGATACAAACCCTGGGTTTCAACCTTTTGGTTTTGCGGGTGGTTTGTATGATCAACATACAAGCATGACACGATTTGGATTGAGAGATTATGAAGCTTGGGCGGGTAGATGGACTCTAAAAGATCCAATTCGATTTAATGGAGGAGATTCAAACCTATATGGGTATGTTGGGGGGAATCCGTTGCAATTTATTGATCCATTCGGTCTAGCCGAAATGGTAATATGGGGTCCTCATGTTCAACAAAATACACATGGACATGCTTCACTTTTTCTTAATGATGGAACATATATTTCGAATTGGCCTGTTAATAATGGAAGTGATGCTTTTGATGATACTCGGCCACCTAATTTTGATCAAGATCTCCTGGATGAGGGGTTTGAACCAATCTACATTCCGATAAATGGTTTAGATGAAAGTGCAATTAAAGAATGGTGGGAAAGCAAACTCGAATCGGGGCCTTATTGGCATAATTTGTATAATAATTGTTCAGATACTGTTGTTGATGCTCTTGAAAAAGGAGGAATTGATGTTCCTTATCATTTTATTAATTCCCCCACAGATTTATTCAATGACTTTTATGACCCAAACACAGTTCGGTAATAGAAATTAAAAGGGAGCGAAAGTGTTTTTTTTGCAAAATGGGATTTTCACTTTTATATTGATTACAACGATTTGCTCAATATTACTAGGGGTATTTTATAGAAGAAGTCTATTGTTTACACTAAAATCTATTGGGACATTATTCGTAGTAATAATATCCATAATGACAATTGTATGTATCTTGTTGTCTTATTCTGGATTGTTTAATTATATCGGGGATGTAATTAATGTAAAAAAACAACCTATCAATATGTTAGAACTATTTTTATGTGTTTATCTAATACCTATTGGATTGTCATTAATTTTCTTTTTCATGTTACGAGATCGGCTGAAATAAAGTCACAACAATCGTGTTACAGATGACTAATACATCGAATGGAGAGACGACCACCGAGGTCAACCAACAGCAAAACGGCCATAGAACCGAGGTGAATGGAACACTGTTGCAAAGATTCCTTTATAAAGACCAATTAAACCCTATAGCTGAGTTGGGTGCCAATAATAAGATAATCTCTCGGTTTGTTTATGGTAGTAAATCAAATGTGCCTGACTATATGATTAAAAATGGAATTACCTATCGCATAATTTCTGACCATTTAGGAAGTCCTCGCTTGATTGTTGATTCTGTAACTGGGGATGTTATTCAACGTATGGATTATGATACTTGGGGAAATATTGTTAGTGATACAAACCCTGGATTTCAACCCTTTGGTTTTGCTGGTGGCTTGTATGATCAACATACCAGCATGACACGGTTTGGATTGAGAGATTATGAAGCTTGGGCGGGCAGATGGACTCTAAAAGATCCAATCCGTTTTAATGGAGGAGACTCAAACCTATATGGATATGTTGTAAACAATCCCGTTAATTGGATTGACCCATGGGGGTTGGATACTACTGTAGTAGTTAATAATAATACCCCTGTTATTGGAACACATGCAGGAGTTGTAGTTGGTTCTGGAGCTGATGCTGGTCTATATGATCCAGGAGGGAGCTATTATAATGACATCAAAGGATCTGGAGATGCGTTGTATGGAGATGATGTAAACCTTGAAGACTATATTGATTATCAACTGGAAGATGGTCCAGATGTCCAAACATATACTTTTCCGACCACTCCTGCTCAAGAGGCTTTGATAATGGAACAAATTGACTCTGGTGGGTTTAATATTTCTGGAAGCTGTGCGGTTGATGTTAGTAGTGTTCTCAACGGAATTGGGCCATTCAAAGATTTGGGAATCAGTCCCACTCCTAGTTTATTAAATAACTCACTACAAGGAATATTACCATCAAGTAATTCTTTTGTACCATAAACTACCATGCGATTTTGTCGCAACATTATTTGTTTTGTTGAATGACAAAATCGCTTGCTAATTGACTATACCGGCAATTTTGCCGGTAATGACAGATTAAAGGGGGATTGCGTTGGTGGATTTACGCTTAAGGTTATTTTTAACCATTGGGGCCTTAATTTCATTGGCAGTGATTGTACTGGTTTATGAAAGTTACTTGTTACGAAGGATAAATGAGTATTTTTTTACCTATATAATTGTGTGGGCAGCTTCAGTAACTGTTTTAGCTTTTTTTGGATTCCGATTTATAGTTAAACCTAGTATTTTAAAGCTGTTATTGATTAGTATGGTGATTGCTTATTTATCATCTATCTTCGCGTATTCTATTGCTATTTTAATGGATATTTCGAATATTAGAAGTGTGCATAAACCTCTAATATGGGAAATTATTATAGTTGCATTAGTTTTTCCATTTTTTGTTTTGCGCGGTTGGTCATTTGGATTACTATTATTTGTTGTCTCCATTTGTATAAACTACTTTTATCCAACTAAAGAGTAAGGTGTAGCGCGCAAAATTACCATCGTACATTTTCCCCAATTATTTATCATAAGATTTCGCTAAAATTGGACTGTTTTGCCACACTCTTATCCTACATAAAATTCCCTCGTCCACTTTAAAATCATACGTTCAGCTGTAGCGCGCAAAATTACCATCGTACATTTTCCCCAATTATTTATCATAAGATTTTGCTAAAATTGGACTGTTTTACCACACTCCCATCATAATAAAAATTCCCTCGTCCACTTTAAAATCATACGTTCAGCCAATTTGCATTATAAGAAATGCCAATTTATCATCAACCGATAAAAAAATACCTACTAATAATTCCTTAATTATCGTCGACTGATTTAAGGCCATGGCCCGTGTATTTTATGACGGAACGGGTACAATCCGGGGTAACCTATCTATGGGGCTAGAGGGAAAGGGCTTATCATCTTGCGAATAGGATGGAAATGACAAACGCCCCGGACACACTGATTGAATTAAATCAGTGCTCGGAGCGTGTTAGATGTGCGTATGAATCGCGGAAAACAAAGGCTTAAAAAGCGCCGTTAGTCCACTTGCTGTTTAATCAGTTCTTCATGAGAACGCCAATGGGGTTGTACCAGCACCTGATTCACGTGTTGAATGGACACGATTCGCTGGCTCTCCCGGCAGGCTTCGATAAGACTGCCATAGCAGAGGTTACGACACAATCTCAGGTTTCCCTGGGCCGAGCGTATAATCAACTCGGTTGCCGCACTATCAAAGGTATTGAGTCCCATTCGAACGGTTTCTAGCTCCATGCATTACCTATCAATATTTTTCATGGTTTGTTGACATAAATCTCTAATTGCCGAAGCATTATCGAGTTTTAATACTTCATGCAAAAGATTTTCTGTTTCTATAATATTGATTGAACGAATTAACCATTTAATTAATGGAATTTTTGATGAGCTAATACTCAATTTTCGGATACCCATACCTAAAAGGACTAATACGGCAACTGGATCGGAAGCCATTTCTCCACATAGACTAACGGGTAGGTTTGATTGCTGGCATATCTTTATAATGCGTTGTATTTCATTGATTACCGCAGGATGTAAGGAGTCATAATATTTTCCGACTTTTGGGTTGTTTCTATCAATGGCCAGAATATATTGGGAAAGATCATTACTCCCTATAGAAACAAAGTCCAGTTTTTGGCTCCAGAATGGGAGCAGTGTTATGGCACTGGGAATTTCTACCATAATGCCCATTTTAGGACGGCTTAGACTATAGCCTTCATCCAGTAATTGCGTATGAGCTTCGTTAAGCAGTTGAATGGATTGATCCAGTTCATGGCTGGAACCGATCATGGGTAGGGTAATGTGGACGGAGTTGTTATTTTCGGCCGCTCTCATAATGGCTCGATATTGAGTCATTAATAATTGCAAGTTATCCAGGGTGAAACGAATTCCGCGTAAACCCAGTGCCGGATTTTCTTCCTTGAGTAAGGGTAAATATGGTAGCGGTTTATCGGCACCAATATCCAGGGTGCGGATATACACGGGCTTATCCTGATAGGCATCAATAAGCCGCTTATAGACTTCGATTTGTTCCTCTTCTGTGGGCAAATTTTGGCGCACCATAAAAGGAATTTCGGTTCGATATAAACCCACACCATCGGCACCATGGTGAATACCCGGCATAATATCGGCTTGTAGGCCGGAATTAGCCATTAACTCAATACTTATACCATCTTTTGTGATAGCCGGTTGATCCTGAAGAGAGGAAAGATTGCGATCAAAACTTTCCCGGTTTTTAATAATGCTGTAATAACCTTCCAATAAGGTGTTATTAGGATTTAAAAATATTTTTGCATTATCACCATCAATAATAATTTGTTCACCATCCTGGATTGTTAAATCGCCCGTACCCATGACCGCTGGGATCCCTAAAGCATTGGCGAACACAGCAATATGGGAAAGAGCTGCCCCCTCGAAACAAACAATACCGGCTAATATCTTGGTGGGCAGGTTGGCAATGTCAGAAACACTGACTTGTGGTCCGATTAAAATGAGTGGGGTTTGGTTATCAGCGGTGGATTTTTCCTGAGTATCTCCTTGCCAGTTTTGATAGAGTTTTTCACCTAGTTGCTGAATATCTTCATGTTTAGCTCTTAGATACGGGTCATCCATGGCAAGAAATTGTTCGGAATAAAACTGGACGGTTTTTTTTATTGCCCAGGGAAGTGATTTCCCGCCATTAATTTCATTGTTGATTCGTTCGCTAAAAGAACGATCTTCGAGAAAAAGTTGATAAGCATCTAATATGCCGGCAAGGTTTTCGCCTAAGTTTTTTTCAATGATATTCTTTTCATTTTGTAGTTCATTGGTCACTTTTTCTTTTAAATCATTCCAAAGTAATAATTCTAATTGCTTATCTTCACAGTCGGATTCAATAACAAATTTCAATCCGTTATTTTTTAAATTTTTAACCCTGCCGATTGCAATGCCCGAGGAGCCGCTAATTCCGGTTTTTCGTTCATTTTGGATATCTTGGTTGATATTATCTTGTGGCAGTGAATTGATGATGACAGCCAAATGGGCTGCCAGAGTCGCTAACATGGCTTCTTGCTCTGCAGCTAATAATTCCGAACGTCGGCTTTGAACAACTAAAACACCGATGACTTCGCCTTGGTGAACTAGCGGTACACCGCAAAAGCTATGAAAGTGTTCTTCTCTGGATTGGGGGATGAAATAATAATCAGGGTGTTCTGCGGGGTTAATGATATTAATACTACGGCGTAATTTTGCCACTCGTCCTACTAATCCCTGAGTCTTAGGAACGACAATGGGGTGATGTATTGAGAGACCATGAGTAGCTATTAATACCATGTCTTTATTGTTATTCAATCGAAAAAGACTGCATACCTCGACGGTAAATCCTTTACTAATCGCATCGACTATTATTTGAACCTGTTCCCGACTGCTTTCTGCGAGGCTTGAGGTTTGAATGATTTGGGTTAATTTGAGCAAAGCATTGTCGCTCATTAAAACTCTCCTAAGATGGATTCTGAAAGGTATATGACAATTATATCCAAAGAATAGCGACATCACAGCTTGAACAAACAAATTAACATGATTATTGGTTTAAAAGCATACAAAATATATGGACTTTGTTGATTAATTTTGGTATCAATAAAACCTGATCTACAAAGCTGCTGAATGAAGAAAAAAAGTAGGGTGATAATACTATTTTTAAAAAAATTGAATTGCTTTACCATAGTAATTCATTCAGCTCGTAGCTCATCAAAACTATAAATATTTATTGACCAGTCTACTCATGTCTAAATCTGAAATAAACGATTTTAAAGTAAACAATGCTTCTGCTTCACAAAAGTTTCGGGTGTCTGAAGATAAGGGGGACGGATCGGCCACATCACGCTTTTTGCAAAATATGGAGAAGGTACGAAAGAATAAAGTATGTAACTATATTATTGACATGTCAGGGAAAGCCCCAGGGATTATTACTGAGTATGGCTATCAGGGTAGAACTTTTTACCTTGATACTCGGTCTTTAGCCATATTTAAGCAAGGTTTGAAAGAGCATAATAATGTTTTTACATTGGGCACATACGAAGCAATTACTGAGGGTAGACATACTTATAAATACCAACGAAAACAGGCTGAACAGGCTGATACAAACTCTAAACACAATGTTTTCGCCAAGACCGAGCAGGTAAAAAAATCGAAAAAACGAGAAATATTGGAAGTGAGTGGCAAATATTGCCCCGATATTTTACCCCTGGGTTATTATTTAAGAAGGCGGGAGCCTCGTTTGCTACATATTATGCCAATTAAAATGATTTATGATGGGGTAACTTATGAGCTAAAAAGTAAAGATTTCTCGTTAAATGGATTACAAGCATATATCTCCGCATCTTCTAGTTTTTTTCAAGCTCCAAAAAAAGTACGTATTACTTTCTCCAAGTTTTATAACGACACTCGTGAAATAGTAGGAGGCACACGCGCAGAGGTCTTCAAAAATGTAGAATACATTATTAAAAATGTTCAAATTTCCGGCGATAAATTATACCTTAGCATGGTCCAACAGAATTTATCGGAGGAAGCTAAAAATTATTTTCAGAATTTTATGGATACTAATCGCAGTCGTTATAAATTTGATGCAAGCGATTTATTACAAGCGTCAAAGGCCAAACTCTGTGAACATTTGTATACTCATAATAGCGTCCATTTACCGGTTTTTATTACCTGGAATAAAGCGGGTGGTTTCAAGGTAGACGCCATTATTCGATCGGGGAAAAATCAAATGTTTTTTGATTTCGTTTCTAAAAATCAATTAAAACCAGATTTACTTCCCTTGTTATTACCTCACCGGGTACACCGACTTGCACATTTAGCCAGAAATGATCAAGGAGCGCTTCTTTTTCTATATTGGGAAAATGACAGGCTATATTCTGCTTTTGATTTCGAATATAAACGGCCTGCTGAAATCGCTGAAATCGCTATTAAAACCAAGGCTCAGTCTGGAATGGTATTTAAAATCACCGACAACCTGAATAAAAAACCACATCACGAAAAAATGTCGGCAATGTTTGAGTCAATAAAAAAGCTTGAGCCAAGTGTATCTGAAATGATAAAAACACGTATTAAGGAAACTATTGCTCAGTTTATTTTAACCGATATTAGTCATGATTTTTTTCATGATCGCTTTTACTCTGAACTAAAACAGTTTGAAGTTGTGCCGTCTTCCAATGTGTTGATCTGGACGGGATGTCAGCAAGTGAGTTTGCTAAGTGGCGAACGAATTAAAGAAATTGAATCGAATCAAATAAAAATACCAGAAATTGTTGACCTGAAGGTTATACCCCAGCGAAATAATGACCGTTATAAATATAAAATGGAAATTGATGTTAGATCGGCAGAGAGTGTTTATCAGGGAGAAACCGTTGATTTTTCCCTTAACGGTCTTGGCATTATACTACCTCAAGATACACCTCTGGTAAAAAATGATAGGGTGGAAATTAGCTTTCTCACCTTAATGAACCGGAATATTGATGTTTGCTTAGAGAACATTACTTTTCGCATCATGTTTACTAAACAACAAAAAGACGGCCTGTTTTTAGGTCTTGAACGATGCGTTGATGAATGTAGTGATGACATAAATGCTTTTTTTGTTGATCTGGTCAATCGCAATAAAGAAAAGTTAGCGCTTTGCTTTAAAGATAAAATCGAACGCGTGAATATCTTGTTTTATGAAGCGTATGTTACGGAAAATATACAGGCAATCCCCATTATTATTGGTGATGATAGTAATGAGGGGCGATATGTCCGGGAAGTGGGCTTAACCGAAGTATCTTGTGCATTAGCCGAAATTTTTTATCGCCGTGACTATGGCTATGATTTAAGCCTACTGACGTCTGACATTCGATTAAAAGAATTTTATACTCGCACGGTGCGACGAACCAAAAAAAATAATCAAAGCTTTATGATATATCTGTATAAGGAAACAGAAGTGGATACAGATGAACAATATATTGTCTCTATTGCTGAATTTGAAATCAAAGACAAAAAAAAGCTGCAGCTATTAATTGATAAAATACTCAAAGAAGGTGGTTCTTGCATAAAAGTTCAATTTGTCAATCAGTTGACTATTGACGAAACATTTACTAGCTCGATTGTTAATGAAGTTGTTGATTTAAATCGTACGGAAGGATTAAAGTTTGATGCTCAAATCAAAGATATTATTGGCTTAGCGGATATGGTGGATCTTACCGACGAGTACCGTTTTTTTAAACAATTGAGTCAATGTTGATGCCTTTGTTTATCTCGTTTTTTAGGTTGAAACACTGATTGGGTTTGATGAAGGATTTCTGGATTGGCTGGTTAATTCATTAGGCGGTTTTATATATACCCAAACTACCTGGAAATGCATGATTCAGAGCTAAACTCCCGCAGGGTAAGCCGATAAGCGCACCTCTTCGGCGTTATGAAGACTCACAATAGGTCAACTATCGCTTTATCTTCATGCCTTGAATAGATACGCTTATCGACTTGCTGAACCTCGCATTTCCAGGCGGCTTGGGTATAAGTTGCATCCAAAACCACCTGATTACGACCTGCAGATTTGGCCAGATAAAGGTTTTTATCGCAGCGTTTAATCCATTCTTTCCAGTTTATTTCAGGTGTAAGACTAGATACTCCAATACTGACAGTGACCGGACGTTCAGATATTAGTGGGAGTTGTTCAAGTTCTCGGCGTAATTTCTCGGCAACATCCCCGCCTTGCTGCCGATCGGTATTGTAGATCAGTACCAGGAACTCTTCGCCACCGACTCGAAACACCATATCGCTGGCGCGGAAAAAATTATTAAGAAAATCACCTAAGGATTTTAAAACCTGATCTCCCATATCATGTCCAAACTCGTCATTAATTTGTTTGAAGTGGTCAATATCAAACATAATAAGTGTCATTGCTGTTCCGCTACGATGGTTTTGATGGATTGCATGTTCTAAACTGCCTTGTAGTATGGAACGGTTATATAATCCGGTAAGAGAGTCGGTAACAGCCTGTCCTTTAAGCACATAATGCTGCTTGTATATCTCGCGCATTGATAATAAAGCAAAAAAACTCACGCCTATAAGTACTGCCGAAAATCTGAGGGCAACCTGTGGTTCCAAGACATTCCAAGCAATGGGTAATATCGTTCCGATAAACAGGAAGTTAATGATTCTAGCGAGTTTATCGGGCAGCATAAAATAGAAAGCCAGTACTCCCATATAAGCCCAATAGGAACCCATTATTCCGAGTTCATTTAACGCTTTCATAATCGTTAAAGTGATAATTGGGGCGATAAGATATAAATTGATTTCTTTATTGTAGTTACCTCGATAACATAAAAGGGCATTGATTATACAGAGAATGGTGACTATACCGGTTAATGCTCCCAGAAGATAACGACCTTGAATAAAATCGTTAATACTAAATGGTGACAGTATGATAAATGACATAATTGCGCACCATTGGGTAGATTTTAATAAAAATTCTGGGTATTCCGACTTATAATTGCGTAATAGCATTCTGATATTTCTCCAATTGATTATTTTTTATAGAGAAAATCATGCCAAAAAATATAAATGACTTTATATACAGTATATTACTCATACTTTTATCATTTGAACGATAGTTTTACTTATAGCAAGTGATATCTATAAGTAATTTATAAGCAAATAGGTTAGCTATAGGCAATCAATAAGAATAGATTTCAGCTTATTCTATTCAATCCAAAACACTTCTTAGATTGCACTTATTTCTTAATCTTTAGCATTTACGGGGGCCGCCCAGGCTGAACCTCGCTACGAAGTCAACTGCGTTTTTTAGGATAAAGAGTCGTAAATTTATGACAAAAAAGAACCGCGTAATAATTCTCGACGACTAATGGGTTTTTCCAGACGTTCTGATAATGGTTCTCGTTCTTCTTCCTCTTCTTGTTTTGCATCGGGGCTAATACTTGATAAGGGAGCTTTATCATCCAAGTGTTTTACTGCTGCTGCCACCATTATCTGGTCAATGGCTTCTTTACCTAAGACTTCTTCAAACTCCACGCTTTCATCGATAAGGTTTTGGAAAAAGGACTCGGCTACATCGACTGCGTCTTGCTGAGTGTCGAATTTAAACATGGGGGAATGAAGGGGATGAGACTTATAATAGCCATATTCCTCCAGCTCATTTACAATAAAAGTACAGCTTTTAGCTGGGAAAATATGTTCTTCTCGATTGCCCGGAACTAGGTTGCTCCAATCTTCGTCCTGTTTAGGGAGTAACATCAGGTTCATAAACCAGGGGGTGATTAAAATGCCAATAAAATGATCTTCCCAGTATTTGAAGCCAATGGCTTGAACCTTAAGTGCTTTATTAACAATTGGGATATCCTGCATACGTTCTTTTTCGATAAAAAGAAATTGTTTAACCAGTTTTTCAACCATGTTATTAGCATAGGTATCTAATTCATTCATGAGGGTACTCCTATATCGGGAAAGTATTTATCCACATCGATTGCTTCATTACCGTTCATAATAGCCGTTAAACCGTCTAAGGCACTATTAATTTTTTCGGCTTCATCGGCACTTAAGACTTCTCGACCCGACCCCAGAAAATTTAAAATCCAAGTTCCTTCCGGTTGTGGGCCGATTAGCATCATATTCACCAATTCATCGCCATTGCGACCGCGACAGACGGCCATCAAATCCCGCATTTCGATGATTTGTACCGGTACGCCTATGCACATTGGCGTTCTTCCATTTCGGCTCTAATTTCCCAAAAACCGGGGAGTGGCTTATCACGTAATTGTAGCTCGATTCCAAAGCTTGCTAATTCGCTTAAGATCATTGCCACTATTTCATTGAGTTTAGCAATGGTTTCTTCGCTGAGGTGCAGTTTGTTTTCTAGATGATAAGGAACCAGGCCAAGTACCACCACATTTTCCGGCTCTTGATGATTTAAACGTAATGTTGCTAATAAATCGGATAGAGCCAGTTGATGATTGGATATTTTGGTTTGGAAAAAGGCTGGAATATCTTTGTTTTCAATTCGAATGGTGGTGCCTGGCTCTGCCCCCGTATTAATCGCATCGACGATAATGACATTTTTACGATTGCGTAAAGGTTGTAAGAGATCCATGGCTGAGGTTCCACCATCCATAATTTCAATATTGTCTGGTATAATATATCGGCTTTCCAGGGCTTCTACGGCACGAACGCCAATGCCCTCATCTTGCATTAAAATGCTGCCTAAGCCGATAACTAGTATTTTCTCATTCATTCGTTAATCCCTCTATTATTAACTTATGTGTTGGATAGGATATGAACTCAAGTTTCGGTGATGTCTGCTCCTAGAAATATCTAGGCAGTGTACAGTCTGGGACACATAGTCTGGGACCCCCGCTAGCCCGAAACTTGAGACACAAATTACCTAGCGGTTTTTCGATATATGTCGAATCGCTAAAATAGCAATAACCACGGCGGCTAAAACAATGCCAATGGCTTCAAAAGAGTGCACGAAGGTCATGCTTTGGTCATGACCAGGGTGAGCCATTGCTAAACCGGGAAAAACAGTGATTAGAGTGATAAAGGGTAGTGCAAATTTAGTTAAATATTTCATATGATACCTCAAAACTTTTGATTAAATCTTTCTACTGACTCCCTCAAAGTTGAGGGAGTCCTAATATCAGCAAAATTAGACAGCCTTAACTTTAACAATGGGTTTATTTTCTGTATCGACCATATGAATCGCACAGGCAATACAAGGGTCAAAGGAATGGACGGTACGTAAAATTTCCAATGGTTTTTCCGGATCGGCAACCGGATTATCCATTAAGGAGGATTCATATGGCCCAATCTCGTCATTTTCATCACGAGGACCGGAGTTCCAGGTACTGGGAACTACTGCCTGGTAGTTTTTAATCTTACCGTTTTCAATTACCACCCAATGTGACAAAGTGCCACGTGGAGCTTCATGAACACCATAACCTTTAATTTCACCTTTTGGGAATGACGGAGGATTAAAAGTATCCGTATCGCCAGTACCGATATTGTCAATTAATTTCTGCCATTGTTCCTTCAAGGTATCCATCATAACCCCTGCCCGAACGGCACGAGCAGCATGACGGCCGATAGTTGAATGTAAGGCAGTAACGGGAATATCCGGATTTTTTGCCACGGCCCTAAGTGTTCCCATCGCTTGGTTCAAATATTTCGTGGTTGGTTCGTGGCCGGCTGCAACCATACAGAATACATTAGCCAATGGTCCAACTTGAGCACGTTTACCATAGAAAGTAGGAGCCTTAACCCAGGAATATTTTCCATCGTCTTGGAAATCCGTATATTCAGGATTGGTTTCACCATCATAAGGATGCAATGAAGCCGAGCCTTCATACCAAGCGTGTTTGGAACTTTCTTTAACCCCATCACGGAAGAAGGGGTCATGATGGGATTTGATTTCTCTAAAGGTGCTTAAATCACCGTTTTCAATATAACCACCTGGAAGGTCATATTTGGTCATGGCCGCATCTTGAGGACAGTCTGGCATGGAGAGGTAATTGGTTACCCCTTTTCCATAACCGGCCCAATCCAAATAGAAAGCACCAATTGCGGGAACATCAGTCATATAGGTGGATTTGATAAAATGATCGAGCTTATCAATCCAAGTTTTAATATGTAATAAACGCTCCATATTCAGGACTGACTGACTATCCATATTAATGGAGTTACTCACGCCACCAACAGCCATATTTTGAATATGAGGGGTTTTACCGCCTAATAAGGCCACAATCTTATTGGCATAGTTTTGCACTTCTAAGGCTTGTAAGTAGTGCGCCACCGCTAATAGGTTCACTTCTGGAGGGAGTTTCATCGCCGGATGCCCCCAATAACCACTGGCAAAAGGACCTAATTGACCGCTATTCACGAAGGTTTTTAGACGTTCTTGAACAGCTTTCATTTCATGCGGACCATTTAAATGCCAATCGGATAAGCTTTCTGCTAATTTAGCGGTTGCTACAGGATCGGCTTCTAGGGCTGAAACCACATCCACCCAATCTACTGCCGATAGGTGATAGAAATGGACGATATGATCCTGAATCGCATGTGCGCTTTGGATAATATTACGTACCAATTGGGCATTAACCGGAACTTCTAAGCCTAAGGCATTTTCGACGGCACGCACCGAAGTAATCGCATGTACGGTAGTGCAAACACCGCAGAAACGTTGGGTATAAAGCCAGGCTTCCAATGGATCGCGGCCTTGTAATATGTTTTCAATACCACGCCACATTTGACCGGATGACCAGGCTTTGCTGACCTTGCCATCATTTACTTCTACATCAATGCGCAGATGTCCCTCAATTCGGGTAATTGGATCTACTGTTATACGTTGTGTCACGATAAATCTCCTAATTTAGTGCTCTTCTGCGCTATGCAGTACAGGTAATGTTTTTACAATGGCAAGGTAGGCCATGAGTTCGATTGCAATAATTCCCAGGGTTACCATAATTTCCGGACCAGATGGGAAGTAGCTGTATCCTGGGAGAGGGTCAAAGGTAAATAGGAAGGCATTGAAGCGGTACAGTGCACCGGCAAATAGCATGGATACTGCCGCGATTAACAACATCTGTCCGTCCTGACGTTTTGTTTCCGAGGAGAGAATGACCAATGGAATCACAAATAAGGCGGTCTCCAAAATAAACATCAAGCTGCTGAAGTCAAAGGCGAAAATAAGTCCGAATTTGCCTTGTCCCATTAGGACGCCTAATCGAATCACTAAATACGCAATTAAAAGTCCTCGAATGGCTTTACCCAGCCCTGACAGTAGAGGGGTTTCTGAGGGACGTTTAAAGCCAACCGAGGAGAATGATGCCTCAAAGATGACAATGGAGAAGCCCATTGTTAAGGCGGTAATCAATGCTAACAATGGCTGGAAATGCCAAGTTTGCCAAAGTGGGTCAACCTTATTGCCCATGGCAATCAATAGTGATCCCAGCGAAGATTGGTGCATGGTCGGCAATAAAACCCCTAAGGCGATAAATAAGAATAAGACCTTATTGAGTGCTTTTAAAAGCTTCTTGGCACCGATTTTTTCCAGATAAGCAGGGGAAAACTCAATGACTAAGATAATGATATAGGTGGCCACACAAAGACCGACCTCTAACATCACTGAGTTAAAGTTCCAGTTCCAAGGCAAGAAAATATTGTAGAATTGCCAGTATTTACCCATATCGAAAAAGGCACCAAAACCACCTAGGGCATAACCGAACAAGCTGGCTAAAATGGCAGGACGCACCAGAGGGTGATATTTACCCTTATTAAAGATATACACCACAAAGGCTAAGGCATAACCACCACAGGCGAAAGCGGTACCGATAACCACGTCGTAGACCACCCAGATTCCCCAAGCAAAGCCGCCATTCAGATTACTGACAGCCCCCATACCGGAGATAAAACGCTCGGCCATATAGTACAGGCCAATTGCGGCAATAATACCCAAAAAGAAGAAGGGTAGGGTAAAGATTTTTTTGTTTAGAGGTTTATGTGCGCTCATGATTGACCTCCTTTCCCGTCACCATGGTTATCATCGTCGTCATCACCATGATCGGCGTTTTTCTTCACCACATAGATCAAACCAGCCAATGCGACTGCTGGTAATGCCATCATATTGTATAGGCCGTGTTGTACACCTTCAGCTATGGAACAAGGAGCACGTTCACCGAGTGACGGCATACCTAATTTATCGAAAGAGATGCTGGATATATGCATCACGTTGGTTCCACCAGCTTCTTTTTCGCCCCAAATATGTTGTTTGTATTCGGGAACGGTTTTTTCGTGATAGCTATGTGGTTTGCTGAGATCGCCACGGGGGTAGTTATAGATTTCACCCGGCTTTAAGGTCATGCGTTTTTTAGCTTCTTCAAGTAAATCTTTGCGCTTACCAAATAGAGTAGCGCCAGTCGGACAGGCTTCTGCACAACCGGTCATTTCTCCGTTGTCGATGCGTTCAACGCCTTTTTGATTACACATCTGGCATTTTTGAATACTTCCGAACGGATTGTCGTACTCGAATTGCGGCACATTGTAAGGGCAGCCCACCATACAGTTACGGCAACCGATACAAACATCGGGATCATGGGTAACAATGCCGGTTTTCGGATCACGTTGCATGGAGGTTACCGGACAGACGGATACACAGCTAGGGTCCACACAGTGCATACAGCTGCGTTTTTCAAAAGCAAAACCATCTATTTCGGCATCTTTGTTTGAAGCGTCGCCGTCTTTGTATACTTTGATTACATTCAAGGTTTCGCCGGATAGATCACGTGCCGAATCATAATGTAATTGGTCACCTTCAATTTCCGGAGGCATATTATTGACTTCTTTACATTTCACGACACAGGCTTTACAACCTACACACAGGGTAGAGTCGTATAACATGCCAACGGCGTTCTCAACCGGTTTTAGGTTCTCTCGAGCCACAGCTTGCTGACCGGCACCGACAGCGCATAAAGCGGCCGTACCTCCAGCAGTAGCTTTTAAAAAGTCTCTACGCTTCATTGGAATCGCCTCCGGTATCCTGCTCTTTGACTTTCTTGGCTGCCATGGCACTGGCGCCAACAGCGGCACCAACGGCTACACCAGCTAAAGCGGCGGCACCAGCTGAGGCTCCGCTACTCTTCTGACCGCGATCTTCAATGAGTGGGAAGGCATTGGGGGGGGTATGCGTTTTAACATCGGCCAAACTGAATAAGGGCTTATTAAAGCCAACACCGTCTTCTGAACAACCAAAACAGGGGTGACCGACACCGATGGGCCAGACTCCGCCGCCGAGGTTGTTAAATTCGATAGCCGGACAGTTATTATAGGTTTCCGGTCCTTTACAACCCAATTTATATAAGCAATAGCCTTTTTTATGGCCTTCATCGCCAAATTCTAAGGCAAAACGACCCGCATCAAAATGTGGACGACGTTCGCAGTTTTCGTGGATTAAGCGACCAAAAGCAAACTTAGGACGGTTTTTATTGTCCAGTTCTGGCAATTTACCGTAGGTAACAAAATAAAGGATGGTGGCTAAGAAGTTGGATGGGTTAGGCGGACAGCCGGGGATATTTAGAACGGTTTTATCGGGTAGTACTGCTTGCGCTCCCACAGCTCCTGTTGGATTTGAGCCGCCGGAAGGAACTCCACCCCAACTCGCACAGGAACCGATGGCAACAATAGCGGCAGCGTGTTCGGCTGCTTCAGTAGTAGCATCCAACATGGTTTGACCACCGACTTTACAATAGATACCGCCATCTTTTGTTGGAATTGAGCCTTCGATAACTAAGAGATATTTACCCTTATTGGCTTTCATGGCTTCAGCTTTAATATGCTCGACATGGTGGCCAGCGCCAGCATCCAGAGTTTGGTGATAATCTAAAGAAATGAGATCGAGGATCAAATGATCGAGGGTGGGTTGTTCGGAGCGCAATAAGGATTCGGTAGGGCCGGTACATTCCTGACCATGTAACCAAATTACCGGAGGTCTTTGTTTATGGGTTGCTACCGCTTCGGCCATTGCCATGGCCTGTTGGGTAGACAATCCCAAACTAGCAGCCACACCGGTGCAGAATTTGAGAAAAGTTCGTCGGCTTACACCTAGGCGCTGTTCAAGTTCAGCAAAACTGGTTTCTATCATCTGGAGTCCTCCAATTGTTCAATACTGGATTTTTTAACTGTGTTTCTTTTAACTAGGCTTCTAGATTTCAAGAAACTGTATTGTTATTGGAAGACATAAATTGCAATAGCTAGGCCAATAGCAAAATAGTATACAATCTCATAGACTTATAAATACTGAGGATATTAGTCGAGTAAATACCTTGGAAAGATTATGTGAATAATTTAGTCAGACTGGAAAGATTGTTACCATGACTATGTTTTTGAAAACCAAGTAAATTACTAGGTTAAAATAGCTTATTAATGATTTGTTGTACTTTTTCTTGTTTAAGAGGTTTGGATAAAAAACCGGTCATTTGGACTGCATGACAAGAATCGATTGTTTGTTTTGATTCGTGTCCGCTAACAGCGAAAATAGGGGCATAGGATATTTTTTCTTGGCGTAATATTCTGGCTGTCTCTAAGCCATTTTTACCGGGCATTTCAATATCCATAAAAATCAAGTTAAAGCGATTTTGCCGGCACATTTCAATAGCTTCGTCACCACTTTTGGCTAGAAATACCATCGCACCTAAATTTTCTATAATTTTTTTACCGATAATGCGGTTTGTTTTGGTATCGTCAACTAATAAAACTTTTATTGGGCGTTCCACAATTTTTTAATTTTAAAATTCAATCGTTCTGATAATTATACCAAAAACCAGCATTCACTAATATGAAATAACAATAGTTGTTTTTAGAATTTAACTAATATACTTGTTAAAGAGGAACCTTTTTACCATTTTCGCCAATTCGAACAAAGGTCACATGGGTGGAGAAGATAAAATTATCATCACTTTTGGCTGCATTTTTATGATAGACATTGATCTCGTATTGTACGGAGGTTCTGCCTACTTTCGATTTATTGATTTCAAACAATAAAATGGAACCTTCTTGAACCCCTTTTTTAAAAACGACATTATCCATTCCAATAGTCACTAAATCATAATCCGGGTACTCAATGGTGGCAGCAATCCAAGCATATTCATCTACCCATTGTAACAGCATACCACCGAAAACGTGGCCATAATGGTTGAGGTGACTGGGAAGAACCAATTTGTAGTTATTCATATGACGAACTCTTAAGTGGATATGGGAAATTGAAAAGGTGTTGTTGCAATGCGGTAAATAGCTTGCTGAGTGTGCCAGGCTTTTATTTAAGAAGCAATAAAAAATTATTGTGAAAGTAATATTTGGTCATTTTTTAGAAATATTTCTTTATTCACACCCAAGGCTACTTTTATGGCGACATCACGATCCCATTGATTTTGAATCCCTGAAGCTTCCCAAGCATTGGAAAAACTTATATGGTTGATATGATACCATGCTGAAATAATGGGGAAAAACTGTAATGGCCAATCAGTACCATAGACTAGCCGATCTTTTAAACGCGAGTCAGCTAATGCTCGATTTAAGAAATTTAATTTGTTCGCCTGGGTCAGGCTGGAAATATCGGCATATAAATTGGGATGAGAATCAAACATTTTTAAAATTCGTTCAAAATTATCTTCTCCATCACTTTTACCCGTAGTTGCAATATGAGCTGCTATGACTGTTACCCCCAGGCTTAAAGGAAGTTTTAAGCGTATCGGATCGGCGAGTTCATCTCTGGCACTGGCAAAAGATTTTTCCATTCCGGTGTGTGTCAATAAGGGGATATTGAGTCTTGCCATAGCCTGATAAAAGGGAACATGTTTTTTGTTCGCCGGATCAATGTTCATTATGGAAGGTATCCATTTTATCAACAGTGCACCGTTGTTTTTAGCCTGCTCTAAACGTTGGATGGCGTCTATTCGATTGGGATTAATACTGGCTCCATAGAGCAGATTAGGATATTTATCGGTTTCTTTTTTGACGTAGTCATTCGGTACATAAATATGGGTATTGGCTTTGTCAAACTCGCCACTGTCTAAAACATATCCATCCATGGCTAATATGACGGCTTGTTTAACTGTTTGGGATTTTGCAATATCTTGACTAAGATTTTTAAAAATAATTTTGTCACCTTCTGTTCGAACCAATTCTTCCGTTACCCCTAGCGCTTTTAAATAAAAGGGGAAACGAATATTATCTCGCATTTCTTGGCCTATAAAACAGCCAGAATTTCCATAACCTAAGCCAGCGACATGAACATGTATATCGGTAATATTTTTCCCCGTACCTGGATCAAGTTGTTGAAGCGGGTTTTCGTGAATAAAAAATAATCCAATGAGTAAAAGGAAGATAAGAAATAAGATGGGCAGCAAATAAATTTTTTTTATCAATTTTAAAAATACCTGGTTAGGTAAAAAAAGAGTCATTTATACGTTATTGAATTCTAGCATGATTTATCCTAGAAAACGCAGTTGCCATCTGCTGCGGCCCCCTTAAGCACTAAATCTTAAGGATTTTCTAGAACATTTTGACTTCACCCGGAGGGTGACTACGAATAAAGCCCAAATAACCCATAAAATCCTTAATCTTCAGCACTTAAGTTGACCTCGCTACGAAGTCAACTACGTTTTCTAGGTTTATATTGTTGTCGTTCTTTATTTTAATTTGATTAATACCCTGGCTTGGCATAAGGTTAATAATAAGGGATTAAAAATTTGTGAGGGATAGCAGCATAAACGAAGGAAATAAAAATGAAATTTTTAACCATATCTAATGCCTGCGGTAATTGTAGAAACAATTGTCAAATTATATTTCTGTTTTTTCTAATTGTTGTTTGGAATAATCTCTCTGCGAGAGAAATCAGTCCGCTTCCAGAAAATCTAGCTACCATGACCAGTTATCGTGACCATGTTGGGACGAGTTATTATTTTTATGTGACCGGAAACACGACGGCTAGCTTATATGGGACCGATATTTATACCGATGATAGTAATGTAGGTGCTGCTGCCGTGCATAAAGGCTTATTGGCTGATGGGCAGAAAGGCATTATCAAAGTCTCAGTATTATCTGGGCAATCCAACTATAGTAGTAGTACGGCAAATGGAATTAGTTCTTCTGCATTTGGTAGTTGGCCAGGAAGTTTTTCGGTTTCCGCTGATGATGGCGGCAATAATCCCATTCTATCCGATCCGGGAAATTTAACCAGTTATCGAAATGTCCTTGGTGGTGTCTATCAATTTAATGTTATTGGAAGTAGCATGGGCAGCGTTTGGGGCTCCAATGTTTATACCGATGATAGCACCTTAGCCAAAGTTGCAGTCCATGCTGGAATATTATCGGACGGCCAATCGGGTGTTGTTAGGGTTGTCATTGCTCCTGGTTTGGAAGCCTATGTAGCGAGTACGGCTAATGGTATTACCTCGGCATCATTTGGTGAATGGTCAGGGAGTTATACGGTTTCAAATTCCAATGGTTCCCAAGTATTGATTGCCTATCCGGGGTCGTTTGAAAATCCTATAAGTGATGTAGGCTCATTAACCAGCTTTAGAGATTTTAATGGCGGAGCCTTCTACTTCAACGTAACTGGAACCACTTCGGGATCGGTTTGGGGTAGTGCCTTTTATACGGATGATTCTACATTGGCTAAGGCAGCCGTTCATGCCGGGGTATTAAATGATGGTCAGAGTGGTATTGTTAAAGCCACAATCGCTTTAGGTCAGAGTAGTTATACCGGCTCTTTTGCAAATGGTGTAAATTCATCAAGTTTTGGCGAGTATAGCGGTAGTTACGTATTATCTTTTGCTGATGGTGAGTTGGGTTTAATACCGGTGATTAATAGCAGCTTGGAGCAAAATTTAAATTCGGGTGATGCCTTGAGCTATCAGATTTCAGCCTCTCATTCGCCCACTTATTATCAAGCAACAGGATTACCGGAATCGTTCAGCGTTTCTACATCGGGACGTATCACTGGAACGGCTTTGATTTCAGGTACCTTTCCCATTGAGTTATTAGTCAGCAATAGTTCAGGGACCAGTACCAAAACATTGATCCTAAATATTGCCCAATCGAGTTCTGGAGGTGCTAATAATGGGACAGGCAGTTCTGGAACAGGTGACTCCGGTACAGATAGTTCGAGTAGTAGTATTACCGGAACGGTAGCAGAAAACTTGGATATTTCGGTTCCTTATTTGGATTATACCAGTCTATTAGGAACTCAAAGTATTTGGGTAAAATTTACCTATGCTGGTGTGACGTCAACAGGAGAGCATCTGTGGAAGTTATCTGATTATGGATTGAATAATTCCAGTTCGCCGTCCGGCGCTGGTACGGTAGCACAAAATTTGGATATACATATGCCATCGCTTGATTATAATAGCCTCTTTGGTACACAAAATATTTGGGCTTCATTTACATTTCACGGTCAGGGAACAAATAGTGAGCTGCTGTGGAAACTTACTGACTTTGGTAGCAATTGATCCTAAAAAAATCATTAATATGGATAAGCATCTGGCGTTGGAAGATAAATTTAGCGGGAAATAAGCAGTTACATCAAGTAATTTAAAAAAAGTCGATATTGGAATCATCTTCGTTTTGATCGGCTAATAAACCTTGTTGTTTTAGATCTTCGTATAAGCAGACTTTATTACGGCCATTTTCCTTGGCGTAATAAAGTGCTTTTTCTGCATGATCAAATAAAACATCTGGTGTTGCTCCCATCATTAAAGTAAAGCCAATACTAACGGAAATTTTTATATCTAGGGGGAACTCATAATCGATAATATTGCTTCTTAGCCTTTCGAGTATATTATTGGCTACTTCAACACTGACTTCATGAATAATAATGGTAAATTTTTCTCCACTATAACGAAAAATCAAATCACGATCACGAAAACTCTCTTTTAAAATATGTGCGATATGAATTAGTATATCATCGCCAAAAAGATGGCCGTATTGATTATTGATTCGTTTAAAATGATCCAAATCAGCGACGGCTAGGCAATGTTTTACCGTCTGTTCTCGGCGATTATTAGAACTATCATAAAGTGACACATATTGTTCTATTTTTTCGTTATAATTGCGCTGATTTAAAAGCCCTGTCAGGCTATCACGAGAATTTAAATCGACCAAATTAATTTGATTAACAAAGGCCTGAACTAAAAAGGGAAGATAGATAAAGTCTTCGGCTATATATTTATCCAAATTTATTTCTAACAAAAGTTGTTGTTTGTCTAGCGTTTTAATTGGAGCAAATATGAGCGTTTTAGTATTGTTGGTAGCGTTTAAGATATAAGGTATTTGTTGCTTTTTAGTTAAAATTATATCTCGATAAGCTGGGGTAGCTTTTGCGCACTGAACTGGCGAAAAGTAATCATATAACATGATTGATTTATTCGAACTAAATTCAATTCGAAAAAGTTTAATTTGATTAATAATTATATTATTGGAAATAAAATTAATAAAAAAACGAGCTGTAGAGTTCGAATCTGTATATCGTCCTAAGTCGACGATACCATTCATCCAGGCTTCTAAGCAGGAATCTCCCGCAATTTTAAGACGATTCATTGATAATTTTGACTATTGTTTTTGTGTCTTTGATTATAGGCCAGTAGAGCTAAAGTACAAGCATATAAATAATATCAAAGTTTTATGGATCATCTTAAGGATAAGGCTATTATTTTTACCTAAAAAACGCTGTTGCCATCTACTTGGCAACTGATTTTTCTAGGTTTAATAAAAATTAGCTGAAATTAGCTAATAAATGACAGGTCAACAGGATAGTCTAACTTTTTTTGCAAAATATCCACGCGGGTCGGTAATGTAAATTCTCCACCATTTGAGTCATAAAAGTAATTAAATCGATCTTCTACTTTATTGAAAAGCTCATTCGACAACTGATGCTGAGAATGATTGGGAAATATGAATTTCTCAACAAATTGTTCAAAATTTTTGAAAGTAAGGGGAGCGTTAAAAAACAGTTCGGTTACCAGGTTAAATAAATTGTTGCTAATCGCATTTTTTAATGCGTTAAATGCGGCTTTTCTGACTTTTTCTTCATTGTGGAATAACTGTAATACCTGGTTAAAATCTCCATCGAAAAGAGGTTCTGAAATATAGGCTATACCATTTGGTTTTAGTACGCGATGAATTTCTTTTAAGGCTTTGGCCATTTGAGGTTCTGGTACATGATGAAAAGACTTAAACATAAAAACTGTATCAAAGCTATGCCTGTTAAGAGGGATATTTTCGGCGCTAGCTTGGATAAAATTTACCTGGGGTAGATCCTTTATAAGGAGGTTTTTTTGGTGTTGTACAGGATCTGGTTCAGCGGCTGTAATTGTTCTTCCTAATCCTGATGTGGCTATTAAACGAGTCAATGCGGCTTCGCCACAACCTAATTCTAAAATATTTTGATTATCAAGAGCAAGAGCAAATTCAAACACATCTTTTTCTGTACAGGTCACGTCTATGGGGTGAGGATTAAGTTCCATTAAGTTAATGTTATAAGTTTCCATCTGTATGTGCCTTAAAAATACAACCTTTGTTAAGCATATCTCAATTATTTATTGTTTCAAACTATCAAAATTAATGGTTTATAAATATTTTACAAAGTAATACCTATTAATTCTGATAGGTGACGCAATTGATAACAATTGTTAAATTTAACCAATCTATCAAGGTGCCTTAGGTCATATTTAGACTTGAAGGTTTTGTGAATTATTGCTTGAAAAAAAAACTATATAAGGAATGGCAATGGGCTTTACCAGTGAACATTTTACCAGTGAACAACAGTTACATAATGAAGTTAATCGAAATCGTTTATATGAACAAGAGACAAATAGGCTCTTTGACCTTTTAGCTAATGCAGGCTATCAATATGAAGATTGCAGTACTATCGCGCCGTTGACCAGTAAGATAAATCGTTTTAAAGAAGAACAGAATGCCCTAATATTGGCGCATCACTATATGACACCGGATATTACTTTTGGCATTGCAGATTATGCGGAAGATGCTTTGGGATTGATACGTCGAGCGGAAGAGTCTTCTGCCGATACTATTGTTATGTGTAGTGTGGCTTCTTTGGCGGAATGTGTCAAAATATCTTGTCCTGATAAAAAAGTACTCTGTCCTGAAAAATTAGCGGGTTGCTCTGTTTCTGATAGTATAACTGTGGATGATGTGTATCGATTAAAAGAAAAATATCCCGGAGTACCAACCATTGCCTATGTAACCACTTCTGCTGCGGTTAAGGCTGTTTCTGACTATATTGTAACTTCTGCCAATGTGCGTGATTTAATCCAAGCACTACCTGATAAACAAGTCATATTCTATCCCGATCATTCCATTTCTAGTTCGTTAAATGCAGAGTTTAGTGATAAAGAAATTATTGGTTGGAATGGGACCTGTGTGGTTCATGATAATTATTCCGTGGACCAAGTCATGCATTTTCGACAGCAACACCCAGATGCACATGTTTTATTCCACTCCGAAGTAAATCCTGATTTATATTTGCATGGAGAATTGCATGGTGGAACCAAAGCCATGTTGGAATATGTTGATAAACATCCAGAAGTAAATAGCTTTTTTATGGTAACGGAATGTGGTTTGTCAGATCAGCTTCGTACTAAATACCCTGAAAAGAAATTTATTGGGACTTGTTCCCTTTGCCCATTTATGAAAATGATTTCGCTAGATAATACGCTACTAAGTTTAGATGAAAAAAATAGTTGGAAATACGAAATCAATTTTTCCAGTCGAGTTTTAGAAGGAGCTAGGAATGCTTATTTAAAAACCGAATATGTTTTGGGGTCCAAACGGCATGGATGCTGATTTTTCAGAAATTGTTTTGTCCAAAAAAAATATTTTAGATTTTTTGGAACAGACCGAAGGAGCCTATATTATTCGCTTTTGGGCACCTTGGTGTGCCTCATGTCGGATAAATGAACAGGTGATTAAGCAAGTCTTAAGTGAAACCAAAGGTAGCTATAAGGCATATAAAATTAATGTAGATAGAGAGCCGGAATTGGCCAATTCTATGAGTGTTAAATATTTACCAGAAATGATTGTTTTTGATCATCAAGGAATAGAGAATCGCCTAACTGGTGAGGTTAATCAAGATACTGTATTAAATTTATTAGATTAAGGGAATTAACTTCTATGCTAAAACGAATTGCTATTTTTTTAATTATAAATTTACTCATGGTTGTTTTATTTAGTTCTGTACATGCCAGTCTTAAAGAAGTTAAAACGGGTAAAATTAGCGGGGGATTAGGAGATGCTCTTGAACATGCCATTCCTAGTTGGTTTAAAGATAGCTTTTTAGATATTGAAGATGATGTTGCTCAGGCAAGTTCAGAAAAAAAGCATGTTATGTTGTTCTTTTACTTAAATGATTGTCCTTATTGCTACAAAATGCTTAAGGATAGCTTTAGTGAAACTGGACACCAGCAGTTTATTAAAGATAATTTTGATGTTATTGCCATTAACACCAAAGGAGATCGAGAGGTTGCCTTTACTCAAGAATTGTCTCTTACGGAAAAACAATTAACTCAGAAACTAAAAGTTCAATATACGCCAGCAATTTTATTTTTAGATGCAAATAATAAAATTGTGACTCGTTTAAATGGTTATCGCTCCGCTAACAAATTCAAGTCTGTTCTGAATTACGTTAGTAATAGAGCATATGAAGTATTAAGTTTAAGTGAATATTTGAGTCAACAAGAGTCTCAAAATAATTATGTGTTTCGCAAAAATCCGATGTTCCAGTCCATAGCAAATTTTTCAAATATTAAAACGCCATTGGCTATTGTATTTGAAGATAAAAGTTGCGTCGCTTGTTTAGATTGGCATAATAATATTTTAAATAATGAAGAAGTTATAAAAGAGTTAAAAAAATTTACCATTGTTAGACTTGATGCTGAATCTGAAGAAGAAATAATTGCGCTTGACGGACACAAAACAACAGCTAAAAACTGGGCAAGAAGTGCTGCTATTACTTATCGTCCCGGAATTCTTTTGTATGATCAGGGCAGAGAAGTAACACGTATTGATGGTATGTTGTATAGTTTTCACTTTAAGGAAGTGTTTAGATATGTAAGCTCTCGTGCCTATTTACAGCATAATAGTTATTTGGAATATTTGGCGAAACGACAAACAGAATTATTAAATAAAGGGATTAATATTAATATTGCTAACTAATGAAGAGTTTCGACACCATAATTACAGTTCTACTAGGCGTAAAGTAAAGGCTCTAGCGATTAAATGGTGTTTGTTGGAGACATTTAAACGACGCCGTAAATTGTTCAAATGAAACAAGACGGTATTGGCTGAAATATTTAAGATATTGCCTATCTCTTCGGCCGTTTTGCCTATTACTGTCCATTTTAAAACTTCTTGTTCGCGTTCCGAAAGCGGTCGGGATAATTGCTGTGCAATATATAAGCGTTCAATATGGCTATGCAAATGCATGGCCCATGCTTCCATCAGGGGTAATGGAGCTGCTTCTTTTTCAACATAGGAACCTTCATAAGCAATACAAAACATTCCTTTACTGCCGCCAATTCCACGAATAGGGATGGTAGCACCATTTCCTAACCCCATATCTAAGGTATCTTGCCAGAAATTGTAGTCTTGGGCCGGGACTTCCTTGGAACTTAGACTTTTCCCAATAATATGATCGCTCCATTCCACAGGATGGGAATGTTCATTACAATATCTGCTTTTGGGATCCGAAATATTATAACCTTGCTCCGTACAATGATTTAGCCAGGGATCGGGGCAGGTAAAAAAAGAGATGGGTGCTGGTGTGGTAGTGATTGCCGGAGGAATCCATGCATATTTAAAAAACTTTCCTCCCAACTGGTGTAAATAATCTTCACACACTTGCTTCAATTCCACAATATCAGAACAATCTTCCAATTTTTGAACGTATTGGTAAAAACAATCTGAAGTTCTGCAAATCACAAGTTGCATTCCGCACTATAACCATCGAAAGGATGTAATTGTAGGTTATGTTCTAAGTAGAGTCAATATGAAATATGAATCATTTGTAAAAGTGTCATTTTTAAGCTGATTGTTGTCAACTAAAGTTTATTTTAAATTTATATGGTTAAACGTATTCAATGATGATTTGCTAGAGGGTGAAATGTTGTGAATTAATTATACCCTAGTTGCGTAGAGAATTATTGGGTTGTTTTTCTGCCTTGAGCAAATCTTCAAAATCAGTACAAGGAATTGGACGAGAAAATAAATAACCCTGTGCATAATCACATCCCATGCGACGTAAAATTTGGCTTTGTGCTTCCGTTTCAACCCCTTCTGCAATTACTTTCAGGCCCAGCTTATGAGCCATAACGACAATGGCTTCCGATAAAGCTAAATCGCTGCTATCGGTTTCTAAGTTACGGATAAAAGATTGATCGATTTTTAAATAATCAATATCGAATTTTTTTAGATAAGCCAAAGAGGAATAGCCTGTTCCAAAATCATCTATTGCTACTTGAATTCCAGCATCACGGTATTTAATGAGTTTGTCGGTGACATTGACTTTAGCATCGAGTAATACGCCTTCGGTAATTTCGACCACAATGCTTTCAGCTGCCAGACCCATTTTTTTTAATTGGATTACCCAATCGCTTTGTAGTTCATCTTCGGTTAAAAATTGGAGTGGTGATTTATTTACACTGATTTGGAAATCGGGATTAAATTGTTTGCGCCAAAGTTTTGCTTTTTGCGTACATTGTTGAAATACCCAATTACCGATGTCGTGAATGGCTCCAGAATCTTCGGCAATTGGAATAAAAGTGGCTGGACTGATAAAGCCTTGCTCAGGATGTTGCCATCTTAATAAGGCTTCTGCTTTAAAGATTTTGCCACTGTCGAGTTCAATGATGGGTTGAAAATACACAATAAATTCCTCTTGTTGGAGGGCTTTATGCATATCTTTTATTAACCGTTGACGTTCTTGAGCTGCTTTTTGCATTGATGGAGTAAAGTAGAAATAGCGGCTGCGGCCACTTTGTTTAGCTGCGTACATGGCCTGGTCTGCATTTTTTAATAACTCTTGTACTTCGCTGGCATCATCTGGATAGACCGTTATTCCTATACTGGCAGAAACAAAGGCTTGCTCCTTTCCCAAATGAAATGGTTCACTGAGACTGTCGATGATGTATTGGGAAATCTGTCCAATACCTGAAACATCTTCTAATTCCGATAATATGACAGTGAACTCATCTCCTCCTAAACGTGCAACTGTATCTGAAGCCCTGACACAGTTTTTTATGCGTTGACCGGCTTCTATTAATAATAGGTCGCCCATATGATGTCCAAGACTATCATTCACTTCCTTAAAATGGTCCAAATCAAGGAACAATAGGGCGAGGTGACAGCGATCTCGAAGGGAGGTTTTAATACTTTGTTCCAAGCGGTCAATAAATAAGCGGCGATTAGGTAGATGAGTCAGGGTATCAAAATTTGCCTGTGTCCAGATTAACGAATCTGCCTTTTTCTTTTCAGTAATATCGCGTGTGACGGATAAAATAGACAGTTCACCCGTTTTGACATTTTGGTAAGGAACCGAATGGCTTTCCATGTATCGACGAGTTCCCTTGAGGCCTTCTATTTGGAACTCGAAGGTAATTTCTTTACCTGCCAATACTTGCGCATTCATTTGCTCAAAAACTGGTCGGTCTTCAGGGATTACTAATTCTACCACGGGTTGATTTAGAACCTGCGCAGGATTTTCATCAGCTTCTACCATAAGGAGCCCTGCTTTATTCATTTGGACCAATCGGCCTTGAGAATCCACAACTTTGACACATTCAGGTTCTGTTTCTAATAATGCTCGCAATTCTGATTCCGCCGTACGTCTGGCTAATACTTCCTTGCGTAGACGATAGATCCAATAAATAAAAAGCAATAGAATAACCATTGCGATAACAATGTATAAACTTAAGGTTTCCTTTTTTATACCTTGTTCGATTCTCAATCCCACCCAACGGTTAAGGATATCATTACGTTTTTGCGGGGAGATATTTTGCAGGGTTTTGGATAATATGGATAAGAGTATGGGATTATTTTTTGTGACAGCTATACTATGTTTGCTTTGATATTGGGTTTGGCCTGAAAAACGTAAATTTAAAAAGCCTTCTTTTTGGATCATAAAATTAAGAGAGATGCCATCGCCGACATAGGCATCAGCGATTTCAGATTGTAATAATTTAAGTGCTTCGAACTCATTGCTAGTCGGAATAAGTTGGATTTGTGGATATTCTCGTTGCAAGATATCCTGCATAAAATAACCAGCTTCAATGGCAACTTTTTTTCCTTTTAAATTGGCAATATCTCCAATAAAACCATGTCTTCCATCACTGATAATGACGATTGGAGAAAATATATAAGGAGGGGTAAAGTCTAGATAACGATTTCGTTCCGGTGTTGATACTGCATTACTTAGTATATCTATCTTACCGTTTTGAGCCATAGTTAAAGTTTCTTGCCAGGTTTTATTTTTAATAATTTTGAATCTAACCCCCAAGGATTTTTCAATGAGACGCATATAATCTGCCGTCATACCTCGGTAATTACCTTGTTTATCAATCCACTCAAAAGGAGCAAAGTCACGATCGATTCCAACCCGAATAATGGGATGTTGCTCTAACCAGGATTGTTCTTTAGCGGTTAAATTTAACTCATTTTCCTTACCACGAATAACGTTTTTTAATTGCTCTTCATTGAGTGAATTCGCCAGTTCCAATTCATGTTCACTTTGGGGAGTCGCTAGGGCAATTACCGGAAGGCATATTATTAGGAGTATTGAAAAGAAAAAATGAATGACTTTTGGCATAAAGGGGGCTACTTATCCCTGTTTGTTGGTTTAATCCCATATGCAAACTGGATTAGACATTATAAACCTAAATTAATCAGTTAAACCTACTGCGACTGCCTAGCCGGTCGCACCAAAATAACCCATAAAATTCTTAATCTTCAGCACTTTATTCAGTCTCGCTAAGGCCCAGCTGATTAATTTAGGTTTACGGTTTTTCTGAAAAATTTTAATATTAATTATTATAAGATTTGCTTGAGAATAAATAAAGTACTGTTTTTGTCAGGTATTGTTGGGCTTGATCGAAATGATCTAAAAATACTTGTTAAGTTTTCGGTAGTTGTTAATAAATAGCAATGTTATATTTGATCGAAATTAAGAATTTGGAAGTAACAACGAGGCATTTAGTTATGCAAGAATTAAGTTTTCAGGATAAATATAATGCGATTGGCAAGCAAGATTCTTTTTATGAAGGGGCATTTATTACTGCGGTTAAAACCACCGGTATTTTTTGTCGGCCGGCTTGTCGAGCCAGAAAACCGAAACCCGAAAATGTAATATTTTATGCCACGGTGCAAGAAGCGCTACAAAATGGTTTTAGGCCATGTAAAATATGTAGACCGATGGAAAAGCATGACGAAACACCTGAATATATTCAAACTATTATCGCTCAATTACATCAGGACCCGTATTTACGAATTAAAGATAGTGATTTAAAAATACGAGGAATCGAACCAAGTCATATTCGACGTTGGTTTAAAAAACACCATAATATCACTTTTCATGGTTACCAACGTATGTTAAGGATTAATAATGCGTTTTCTCGGATTAAACACGGAGAGAGTGTGACTAATTCGGCTTTGGATTCAGGGTTTGAATCTTTGAGCGGTTTCAACGAGAGTTATCGTACTATTTTTGGTGCTTCCCCAAGTAATAGTTCAGATAAATCGGTGATAAATATTGTTCGATTTACCACTCTTATTGGTCCTATGTTTGCCTGTGCTAGTGCTAAAGGTATTTGCCTACTAGAATATACTGATAGAAGAATGCTTGAAACTGAATTTAAGGATTTACGTAAGCGACTGAATGCCGTAATTTTACCGGGTAAAAATGCTCACCTAGAACAGGTACAAATTGAAATTCAGGAATATTTTGCCGGGAAACGAAAACAGTTTGATGTGTCTTTAGATACTCCTGGGACAGAATTTCAAAATTCCGTATGGGAATTATTGCAAACCATTCCTTATGGGCAATCACGTTCTTATAAACAGCAAGCAATTGCTTTAGGCAAACCCAAAGCAATTCGTGCCGTAGCTTCAGCCAATGGCCATAACCGAGTGAGTATTATTATTCCTTGCCATCGAGTAATTGGATCTGATGGCAGTTTGACTGGTTATGGCGGCGGTTTACACCGAAAAAAGTGGTTATTAGATTTTGAGAAAAAACAAATCGTTTGCTAGGTCTAAGCCGCTTGATACATACCCTTATCACGATAGTGTTCATCACGCCAACATAAGGGTAAAGGCTCTCCAGACATAAACATTAAATCTTGTTTATTAAATTCTTCTGGATCCTGCATTTCTTCACCGGCATGAAAGCATCCTCTAACATTTTTTTTACGCGGATCAAATAGATTATTCACATCTAGTATTTCAACTAGATCATTATTACGGCAATGCATTAAAAACATGATGTTCTCCTTTTAAAATGGTGGAATTTACATTTTTGAATATTCAGATGTCCAACTGACTCCTCCCTCAACGGCTTCAGCATGATGTTGATGGATATAATCATCCACTTTTTTTAGTTGGTTTTTAGGAAGATCTACCATTAATAAAATTTCACCATGTTGAAAGGCAGCTTTAAACTCATTCAAGCTTAAGCTGGGGATATGTATATATTGATAACCTGCAAAAACACAGGCAATCATTATAAGGCCAGCAATGAGAGCCCAGGCTGTCGCTTCAAAACTTAAGGCATAAATAAAAACAATTAACATAATAGAAAAAAGCACGAGATTTAAATTCCAGGCATACGTTTCCACTTTGCTATGCAGATCTTCTTTTTGCCAACTGGTTGCTTCCGGTAAATCCGACATGTCACTACCAGGCTTAGCAATGATATGCATTTGCGATGATGGGATTTTTATTTGACGTAACTCGCTGATGACTTGGAGGACTGATTCTTTATCGGGAAAAATATAAAACAGGCGGCGATACATTTTCTACCTCCCTGGGTTTTGCCTTAGCTAAATATGGCTAGTAAATACTACGAGGTGTAATAAAAAGATAGATACCTCAGTAAAAAAGTCAAGATATTATTGTTTAAAATTCAATTAAAATTAGACGGATCTGATATAATCCTAGAATTTTACAAAACGTATCAATATGGCCTTATTAACTGCAGACAATTTATCCCTAGCTTTTGGCACTCATATCCTTTTAGACAAAACTAATTTTTCGCTGGAAGAGAATGAGCGTGTTTCCTTAATAGGCCGTAATGGTGCCGGTAAAACCACTCTAATGCGAGTTATCTTAGGAGAGGTTCAGGTTGATGATGGTGCTATCCATCACAAAGATGGATTAAAAATTGCTTACTTGGCTCAGGAAGTTCCCAGTGAACTCAGTGGTAGCGTTTTTGATATTGTTTCTGGTGGAGCTGGTGAAGCGGAAAAATTATTAACCGAGTATCATCATTTAATCCATGCAATGTCTGAATCCTCGACACCTGAATTAATGAAAAAATTGGAACGGGTTCAACATGATTTAGAATCTGTGGATGGATGGACACTCATTCAGAAAGTCGAATCGGTTATTTCGCGTTTATTACTAAATGGCGATGATTTAATTGAAAATTTATCGGGAGGCCTCAAACGTCGAGTCATGCTGGCCAGGGCCTTGGTTATCAATCCGGACATTTTGTTATTAGATGAACCGACCAATCACTTGGATATGGAATCGATTTTGTGGCTGGAAGAGTTTTTAAAGGCGTATCAGGGATGTGTATTACTCATTACTCATGATCGCGTTTTTATGCAAAATGTTTCGACCCGAATTTTGGAGCTGGATCGTGGCAACTTATATTCGTGGGAGGGGGATTATTACAACTATTTACGGCGTAAAGAAGAACAATTGCACGCTGAAGAAAAAGCCAATGAACTGTTTGATAAAAAATTAGCCGAGGAAGAAGTTTGGATTCGCCAGGGTATTAAAGCTCGTAGGACTCGTAATGAAGGTCGAGTTCGAGCCTTGGAAAAAATGCGTAAAGAACGCCAAGAACGTCGTCAACAAGTTGGCAAAGTGAAGATGGAAGTCGACGATAATCTACGTTCTGGAAAAATGGTTGTTGAGTTGGAAAATATCTCCTACAGCTATGAAAATAAGCCCATCGTGAAAAACTTTTCCAGCTTAATAATGCGAGGGGATCGGATTGGTATTATTGGTCCCAACGGTATCGGCAAATCCACTCTATTGAATTTGTTATTGGGTAAATTGGAACCACAAAAAGGTGCAGTGCGAATTGGGACCAAACTTGAAGTGGCTTGGTTTGATCAGCTTCGGGCACAATTAGATAATGAAATATCCGTGTTGGAGAATATTGGACATGGTAAGGAATTTGTCACCATTAATGGCAAACCTCGTCATGTGTATAGTTATTTGCAAGATTTTTTATTTACTTCCGAACGATGTCGTGTGCAGGTAAAGGCTCTTTCTGGTGGAGAGCGGAATCGATTATTATTGGCTCACCTTTTTACTAGTCCGGCCAATTTATTAGTCTTGGATGAACCCACTAATGACCTGGATAGTGAGACTCTGGAATTATTAGAATCGCTATTAGCCGAGTATAAGGGGACTCTGATCATTGTTAGTCATGATCGAGCCTTTCTAAATAATGTGATTACCAGCACCTTGGTGTTTGAGGAAACGGCCATTGTTAACGGTGCCTTGGCCTACGAGTTAAATGAATATCCGGGTGGCTATGATGACTGGCTGAGCCAACGGAAAAAACAACCCGTTTTGGGAGGGCAGACTACTGAAGCAAATAGTATTGCCAAAAAGGACAATAAATCGAGTATTCAGAAAAAAGAGCCTAGTAAAATCAAATTGTCCTTTAAAGAAAACCGAGAACTAGAAACGCTACCTGAGAAAATTGAAGCACTGGAAAATACTCAGGCTGAATTAGAAGCAGAAATTGCTAATCCCGAGTTTTATCAAAAACAGCAGGATTACATAAAGCAACAACTTGAAGCTTTAAATCAGGTACAAACTGATTTAGAAAATAGCTATGAGCGTTGGGAAGAACTCGATCAGAAACAGGCCTAAGCTGAGGATCTGCCCAATCAATTTATGTTAAATTGAACTCGCAACAAAACCAACTAGTGAATAGTTGTACGCTGTTTTTGGGGATTCTGTTCGGGTAATTCGTTTAATATATCAAGAATATAAATTTGATTAGCGATTTCATTCTGTTGAGGAATATTCCATTGATATTCTTGAAGCTCAGTTAAAGTGCCCCGTTCGTGATATTGGTTTTTATTTGAATTTTTCATGATAGTCTCCGATTTGTGTAGATATACTCTCCAGTTGGGAATATTCACTACCTCATAATATTACTAGCGACCCATTGAATTAAATACTTTAGGCCGAACAGTGCTTGATTTCTAGATTAAGCTAGTATATCCTTTGCCGTCTATTGCGGAGAGGTGGCCGAGTGGTCGAAGGCGCACGCCTGGAAAGTGTGTAAACGGTAACGTTTCGGGGGTTCGAATCCCCCCCTCTTCGCCATACAGTCTGCGGTATCTACCTGTTCGCACAAAGCTATCTAATAATTCTTTAATTATCAAATTGTTATTGGGTGTTATTGTCTCTAAAGTGAACGAAAAAAGCCTTTTCTCCCCTAATATCTTTAATCATCTCTAATGGCAACTGCGTTTTCTAGGTTAAAGTCATTGCGCTAAAATTACAGTTGACATTGATTAACCTCAATTTGAAAAGTTTTAATTTGTTACCGATAGGTTAGAGGTGTCAACACTTTTCCGGATACATTTTTAAGCTGCATTTCCTGGAGTTTTCTAGGATAAATGTTTATTTTCACGCAATAATTAGCTTTCATTTTTTATATCATCAACAGAAAATTTATTGCCATAACCACTCGTAAATCTGGTGTGGATGACAACATTTTAATGTTCGGGCAAGATTACTTTTAAGATCCGGTGTTCTAATAAGCATAAAAGCTGATACATAAACCTAAAAAACGCAGTTGACTTCGTAGCGAGGTTCACTTAAGTGCTGAAGGTTAAGGATTTTATGGGTTATTTTGGCTTTACTTGTAGTCACCCTACTGGTGAAATCAAAATGTTCCAGAAAATCCTTAAGATTTAGTGCTTAAGGGGACCGCAGTAGATGGCAACTGCGTTTTTTAGGATAAAGTATCAGTTCAAAATTGCAACCTGAATAAAAGGATCAAAAAAATGAAAACCAAGATACTCACCAGTTTATTAACTGCTACTTTATTGTCTACTTCGATTTTAGTATCCGCCGACCAAAAACACGGTCATGATAATACTTCAAGTCAACAAACCATGTCGCCCAGCATGATGGGTAAATCCGGCAATATGGGTATGATGATGTCTGGCGATATGCAAGCCCACATGACCAAAATGCAAGCCGATATGATGGCCATCCAAAATGAAACCGATCCGGCACAACGCAAGGCGCTGATGGACAATCATTTTAAAGACATGAAATCCATGATGGGGATGATGAAAAAACGTCGCGAGATGATGCAATCCCAGCAGATGAATCAAATGGTCCAATTTGATAAACGGCTGTCGATGATGGAAGCCATGATGGAACAGGTGGTAAATTCCCAAATTGTCACACAAGGGGCCAAAGTGCCTATCAGCAAAAAATAATTTCCCTTATCCCTATCCTTAACAACAGGAGCAGAAAAAGCTCTTCTCCTGTTAAGTATAACGAGGTAAACAGTCATGACCAACACATCAGCAGCCGTATCTAATGATGATTTATTGTATTTGGGCGAACACGTTATTCAAATCAATACAGCCGGTTTTTTATTGAATTTTAACGATTGGAACGAAGAGGTTGCCGAACGATTAGCTGTCATTGATAAGCTTGAACTGAAGCGAATTCATTGGGTAATCCTGCGCTTTTTACGCCAATATTTTACAGAATATGCGACTCCGCCATCTCCAAAATTAGTGAAAAAAATGGTTTCCCGTCAAATGGGTATTCCGGGATTTTCCAATAAGCAAATTCTTCAAATTTTTCCGCTAGGTGGGTGTAGGCAGGCTTGCCGTTTAGCTGGGCTTCCTCGGCACTTTAGTTACGCCTGTTGACAAACCTAGAAAGCGCAGTTGCCATCTACTCGGCAACTGCTCCTGCGTTGCTCTAACTACGTGCATCCATGCACTAGTGCGGTCCCCTTAAGCACTCAATCTTACGACTCCATGGATGGAGGAGGTAGAGCGAAGCATGGAGCCAGAGCCGAAGACTTTTCTGGAACATTTGGGTGCGGCCGGCCAGGCTTCACCCGTAGAGTGACTACGAATAAAGCTTAGGCAGCCCCACCCAAATAACCCATAAAATCCTTAATCTCAAGCGCTTAGGGGGCCGCCCAGGCTGAACCTCGCTACGAAGTCAACTGAGTTTTCTAGGATAAAGACTGAGTATTTTTTGTGAGTTTTTTTTATTTCAACTGCATGTCATGGGACATGGAGCTTGTTAGAACAAACAATGAGGATATAGAGCCATGATAGATCCTGTCTGTGGAATGACTGTCAATGAACAATCGCAACACATGTTCGAATTTCGTCATCAAACCTACCGATTTTGTACCAAACATTGTTTAGAAAAGTTTGAACATGCGCCGGAACAATACATAGACTCCCCGGAAACATATCTGCATAAATCGGAACATGATTCATCATGTCATCATCATAAGGTAGAGCACCAACATGCTGAACAGTCGTATGCTTCGCAAGGAACAGATACCCACACCTGTCCCATGCACCCAGAGGTCGATCAACAAGGACCCGGCTCTTGCCCTAAATGTGGGATGGCTTTAGAGCCTAAGGGCATTCCGACAGCGTCCCAGCAAACTCAATATACTTGCCCGATGCACCCGGAAGTTATCCAGGATACCCCAGGAAATTGTCCCAAGTGTGGCATGGCATTGGAAGCGATGAGCATTACGATCGAAGAGAGTAATGAAGAACTCAATTTAATGTTAAACCGGTTTTGGATTTCGGCATTGTTAACCATTCCGGTGTTTGTCGTTGCCATGGCTGCCGATCTGATGCCGTCCTGGCTACCGGATTTTATGGCGATAAATATGGTCCAGTGGTTTATGTTTGCTTGGGCGACACCGGTGGTGTTGTGGGGCGGCTGGCCATTTTACGTTCGAGCAGTACAATCGTTGATCACCCGCAATTTAAATATGTTCACCCTGATTGGATTGGGAGTGTCGATTGCCTGGCTCTATAGTGTCATCGCGTTACTGGCTCCTGGAATTTTTCCCGACGCCATGCAACATGCAGATGGGACTGTTGCTGTCTATTTTGAAGCGGCTGCCGTCATTACCACTTTGGTGTTATTAGGGCAGGTACTGGAATTACGAGCCCGTTCACGCACCAATGCCGCTATCCAATTACTCTTGGGTTTAGCACCTAATACCGCACGAAAAGTATTCGGTGACGGTTCTGAGGAAGATGTGCCCCTGGAGCAAGTGCAAGTCGGCGATATGCTGCGGATCCGGCCGGGGGAAAAAGTCCCGGTGGATGGAAAAGTGATGGTGGGTAGCAGTCATATTGATGAGTCCATGGTAACCGGTGAACCCATGGCGATTGAAAAGGCGGTGGGTGATCCGGTTATTGGGGCAACCGTCAATGGCACCGGCAGCCTGTTAATTCAAGCGGAAAAAGTCGGCGCGGACACATTGCTATCTCAAATTATTGCCATGGTCGCGGAAGCACAGCGTTCTCGAGCACCGATCCAAAAAATGGCCGATCGGGTGGCCGGTATCTTTGTGCCCATTGTGGTCCTCATCGCGGTATTAACTGCTATCGTCTGGGGATTTTGGGGACCGGAGCCCCGCATAGCGTATGCCTTAGTCAATGCAGTAGCGGTACTGATTATCGCCTGTCCTTGTGCCTTAGGATTGGCCACCCCCATTTCGGTGATGGTTGGAACGGGTAGGGGAGCTACCGAAGGTGTATTAATTAAAAACGCCGAAGCCCTGGAAATATTGGAAAAGGTTGACACCTTGGTGGTCGATAAAACCGGCACCTTAACCGAAGGCAAGCCCAAGGTAATGTCCATTATGCCCAGTGCGGACTATAGTGAACAAGACTTATTATCCCTAGCGGCCAGTTTAGAACGAGCGTCCGAACATCCTTTGGGTGAAGCGTTGGTTGAAGCCGCCCACGAACGAAATATTGCGCTTAAAGACGTGGATAATTTTCAATCGATCACCGGGAAAGGGGTATATGGTGATGTGGATACGCATCGGGTGGTATTGGGTAACCGTCAGCTGTTTGAACAATTTAATATTGATATCGAGCCATTACATCATCAAGCCAAGCATAAGCGCGCTGAAGGACAAACGGTGATTGCTGTGGCAATCGATGGGGAGGCGGTTGGCCTAATCAGCATTGCCGATCCCATTAAGAACACCACTGCACAAGCCATTACTCAATTACATGCAGAAGGGCTCCACGTGGTGATGTTGACCGGTGACAATCGCACCACGGCACGTGCAGTAGCGCAAAAGTTACACATTGACGAAGTCCATGCCGAGGTATTACCGGAACAAAAAGCCGATGTGGTGAAAAAACTGCAGCAATCAGGAAGAACGGTTGCCATGGCCGGTGATGGTATCAATGATGCACCGGCCTTGGCGCAAGCCCAGGTGGGTATTGCCATGGGAACCGGCACTGATGTTGCTATGGAAAGTGCCGGTGTGACCTTGGTCAAAGGTGATTTAACCGGCATTGTAAAGGCCCGTAAGCTCAGTCGGGCGACCATGCGCAATATCCGTCAAAACCTGTTTTTTGCCTTTGTGTATAACTCTGCCGGGGTACCGATTGCGGCCGGCGTTTTATATCCCGTTTTTGGTTGGTTGTTATCGCCCATCATTGCTGCGGCAGCCATGAGTTTTAGTTCGGTTTCCGTGATAAGCAATGCTTTGCGCCTGCGAAATACCTCCCTATAACCGGAGAATTCAATATGAAATTTCATAAAACAGCGATTTTTAACCTACTCGGGGTAGTATTGGGATTGATAAGCCTGAGCAATATCAGCATGGCAGAGTCGCTTTCCGGTGAACAAATTTATCTGCAAAGTTGTATGGTTTGCCATAGTAGATGGCAACTGCGTTTTCTAGGGTGAAACAAAGACCGCTTTAAATTGAAATGGGTCAATAATACAGAAATTCAACCATATCTATTGAGTGTCTGGCAAGGAAGTGGCAGTTTTAAAATGACATTAAAAAACGTGATGAAATACCAATTTAAAAACCGTCGCGTCGGGTTAAAACGCGGCATCTTAATTCTATTGGTATTGCTCAGTCTATTTTTGATTTATTGGGGCATGGAGGCTTTTGGATTAGTTGATTTGGTTAAAGATACCCAACAATTTACCGTGTTTATCCAACAACTTGGGTTAGCTGGAATTTTTCTCACGATAGGTTTAATGGCATTTGCCATATTGTTTAAAATGTTACCCAGTGCTGCTGTGGCCATTACATCAGGAGCGGTTTACGGGCATACCTGGGGAACGCTCTATATCATTATTGGTGCCTGGTTGGGAGCGATAATTGCGTTTTCAATTACCCGTTATTTAGGCAAAGGTATGCTCACTCAAAAATTAGAGCGACATATGCCATTGATACAGGAATCATCGCAATCATGGTTAATGTGGGGGCTATTTGTATCGCGTTTAATCCCGGTGATCCCCTACGACATCGTCAGTTATTTGATGGGACTCACACCGTTAACCCTATGGCGATTCTCCATGGCAACCCTTTTGGGACTGATTCCAACCAGTTTTTTTCTCGCTCATTTTGGGGGGAAATTGATGACTTCCGACTTTAATTCACTCTTATCGGAGCTGTTAATGGCGAGCCTCATTCTAATTGGATTGGTGGGGATAGTGGCTTTACTTTATTGGTGGCTGAATAAAAGGAAGCGGAAGATTGGTTAAATTGAAGGGTTCCGGCGGGGTTTCATGTTGGAGTAAGATTAAACCTAAAAAACTCAGTTGCCATCTACTCGGCTCTGGAACATTTGGGTGCGGCCGGCCAGGCTTCACCCGTAGGGTGACTACGAATAAAGCTTAGGCAGCCCCACCCAAATAACCCATAAAATCCTTAATCTCAAGCGCTTAGGGGGCCGCCCA
>Ga0209692_10001113_pt1 | contig 40695 bp, 35 predicted proteins | sample tdDd472_FD_187129 | JGI IMG/M metagenome (GOLD analysis project Ga0209692, IMG submission 187129) | Marine sediment microbial communities from the Atlantic coast under amendment with organic carbon and nitrate - tdDd47.2 (SPAdes)... | ecosystem: Environmental > Aquatic > Marine > Coastal >...
TTTAGGCAAAATGAATAATTTTTTTTGATGAATAGTTTAATATTAGATGTAAGTGTATATATTAATAAGGGGAAGGTAAATGTAGTTTAAATAAAAAATCCGATCTTCATTTGAAGATCGGATTTTTTGTGGGCGATATAGGATTCGAACCTATGACCCCTTGGGTGTAAACCAAGTGCTCTGAACCAACTGAGCTAATCGCCCTTTTATTGGGAATTTTTTTGCTTTTTGTGGGCGATATAGGATTCGAACCTATGACCCCTTGGGTGTAAACCAAGTGCTCTGAACCAACTGAGCTAATCGCCCTTGCCCTTAAAAGCGATGCAAATATAAGATGGAATATTTTTACCTGCAAGTATAATTTTAAAAAAAATGAAAAAAATATTTTCTAGATGGCACTAAATTGGCGGAAAGATGTAATTTTAGCAGTCATAAAAAATTGATACTATGGAGAATAATTTAGAAAGTGATTGGAACAAATTATTATATAAAATTTCTGAAGATTTTAATGTAGATGCTGATTTGAATGGTACACTTTTATTAATTGGCATTCAGGAAAGAGGTTTGGGCTTTAAGGAGACTTATTCTAAGCAAGACAAAATGGATCACATAAATTTAGCTACTTGTACTCTTCTAATAAAATGGAATTATTACGAGGTTGTAGGCTACGATGAAAACAAATGGCCTATTTTTAAGAAGAACAAACTGGTTCCTCCTTTTTCCAAAGAAAAAGAGGATTTATTGCTTAAATCTTCTATTGTAGAATATTTTAAGGAAAATGGATATTTTGAAAATTAAAACTGTAAATACATACTCATGAAAAAATTACTCTACCTTTTAGTTCTACTTGCTTTTGTTTCTTGTAAGCAAAAATTGGAATTGGGAATAAACAACCGTATTGTTGAAATTGAAACTGAATATGGTACCATGAAATTGAAGCTTTATGATGAAACTCCTGGACATCGTGATAATTTCATAAAGTTGGCACATGCTGATTATTTCGATGGAACCTTATTTCATAGAGTCATAGATGGTTTTATGATTCAGGGAGGAGATCCTGATTCTAAAGGGGCAAAGGCTGGGCAAAGGCTAGGAGAAGGTGGACCTGGTTATCAAATTCCGGCTGAATTTAATCCTAAACTTATGCATAAGCGTGGGGTTATAGCAGCAGCACGAGAGGGAGATGATGTTAATCCTGAAAAAAAATCAGCTGGTTCTCAGTTCTATTTGGCCCAGGGAAGAGTTTATACAGAAGGTGCTTTAGATACCTTAATTCTAAAAATTAATGGCAAGCTAAAAACAGATATTTACAATAAAATCCAAAAGGTGAATGCTGTAAAGATCATGGAATATCAATCGGCAGGACAAATGGAAAAAATGACTGCATTGATTGATAAAATCCAAATTGAGGTTGATTCTGTATTTAATATCAGTAAGAAAACCTTGAATAATGAGCAAATAAAAGCCTATACTACAGTTGGAGGAATTCCTCATTTAGATGGTGGTTATACTGTTTTTGGAGAGGTGATTGAAGGAATTGAATTAATAGATAGTATTGCTAAAGTGAAGAAAGATGAATTCGATCGTCCACTTGAGGATGTATCAATGAAAATTAACATTCTGCAATAGTAAAGAATTAAATATAGAAGGAAGCTCTGCATTTTAGCAGGGCTTTTTTTGTAATAAAATTAGCATAGTTTATCTTAGTTCAGATTTTTAAAATGGAAATTTCATGAGGATTAAAAATATACTATTGGTTATACTTCTAATAGGCTTTACTTGTAATAAGAGTTATTCTCAGACGACAAATTCTATCATCTTAATAGAAACCAATTTGGGAAATATGAAATTGATGCTTTACAAGGAAACACCTAAGCACAGACAGAATTTTCTACAATTAATTGAGAATAAACATTTCGATGGGACTTTGTTTTATCGTGTAATTAAAGGTTTTGTGGCTCAAGGTGGTTCACAGGATTCGAGAAATGCACCTGCCGGTAAAACAATTGGATATGGAGATGCAAATAGGTCTATAGAATCAGAATTTAATACTAAATACTTTCATAAAAAGGGAGCGATTGCTTCTCCACGCCAGCCCGATAAAGTAAATCTTTTTAAAGAATCAGATGTATCGCAATTTTACATTGCACACGGTCGGGTTTTTACAGAAGAGGAATTAAATGCAATGGAGAAGAAGATTAATGGTCCAATACGAAAAAAAATAGTTAAAAGACATTTAACCAAAAGTAAAAGAGCTGTTTTGGATTCTTTAAAAAAGGCAAAAGCAGTGGACGAGTTTCGTACTATTGCAAAAAAAATAAAAGAAGATATTGAGTTTGATTACAACAGTTCAAGAGAACGCTTGGAGTTTACTCCTGAACAAAGAAAGGCATTTACGACTGTTGGAGGTGTGCCGCATTTAGATAACAATTACACGGTATTTGGTGAAATTATTAGCGGTTTAGATGTGTTAGATAAAATTGCCAATCTTAAAACCGACGCGAACGACAGACCCTATACCGATGTGAAAATGAAAGTTAAAATTTTAAAGTATTAAGAGCTTTTGCTATTTAGCCATTCGCTTTTGATTGTTGAGGAAAAAGTTTTTGTAACTTTGCCGACCATTGCAATAAATAAAGAAGTTATATCATGCTTGACAAAATAAATAATCTACTTGAAGAGCTGAACGGATTTTCGGCTACAACACTTGAAGAGGTTGAACAGTTCAGAATTAAGCACCTTAGTAAAAAAGGTAGCATTGCTTCGCTGTTTGCTGATTTTAAAACTGTGCCGAATGAAGAGAAAAAGGCAGTTGGGAAAGCTTTAAACGAGCTTAAAACTGCTGCTATGGATAAGGTAAATGCTTTAAAAGAAAGTTTTACCGGTGCAGAATTCGGAAAATCAGGTTTGGATTTGACTTTGTCTGGTGATCCTGTAAAGTTAGGTTCTCGTCATCCACTTTCTTTGGTGAGAAACGAGATTACTGAGATTTTCGCACGCCTCGGATTTACAATTTCCGAAGGACCAGAGATTGAAGATGACTGGCACAATTTCTCAGCATTAAATTTCCCTGAAGAACATCCAGCTCGTGATATGCAGGATACTTTCTTTATTGAGAAAGAGCCAGATGTAATTTTACGTACACATACTTCATCGGTGCAGGTACACGATTTACAGGAAATGGAGTTGCCAATTCGTTGTTTAACTCCAGGTAGAGTATTTCGTAATGAAGCTATTTCGGCTCGAGCTCACTGTATCTTCCACCAAATTGAAGCACTTTATGTTGATGAGAAAGTTTCATTTGCAGACTTGAAGCAGACCTTAACTTATTTCGCTAAAGAATTCTTTGGAGAGAAAACAGAGATTCGTTTGCGTCCATCTTATTTCCCATTTACTGAGCCATCGGCAGAAGTTGATGTTACCTGTTCGCTTTGTGGAGGTAAAGGATGTAACGTTTGTAAAGGAACCGGTTGGCTTGAGATTTTGGGTTGTGGAATGGTTGATCCAAATGTATTGGAGTTGAACGGTATTGATAGCAAAAAATATTCTGGATTTGCTTTAGGAATGGGAATTGAGCGTATTACCATGTTAAAGTATGGTATTAAAGATTTGCGTTTGTTCTTCGAGAATGATATCCGTTTCCTTGAGCAATTTACTGCTGGAGGGTTTTAATAAGGATTATTTATACGACTATAATAAAAGATGCTGTCCTTACGGATGGCATTTTTTGCTTAAGAAAATATCAATAATCAAATCCCAAATCCCAATATGTAACATCCTTGGAATTTGAGATTTGGATTTTAGTTTTTATTCCTCGTGGTAAATAATTTCAGAGGTAACCGGAATTACCTGTTTATAAAGTGCGCTAACTCCACAATATTCCTCTTCCGATAATTTTACAGCACGTTCTATTTTACTTTTGGGAAGGTCTTTACCAAAAAACTCATAAACTACATGCATATTTTTATAAAATGTAGGTTGTTTATTTGTTAATTCGCCATGTACTGCAACTTTGATATCACGAACTTCAACTCTCATTTTCTTTAAGATCATTGCCATATCGATACCTGTGCAACCAGCCAATGCGGTTAACATTAGTTTTTTCGGACGAAAACCTTTGTCATCGCCACCAATATCTGTTCCTGCATCGGTTATCATTTTATGCCCATCCATATCTGTCTCGTAGGCTAAATTGCCTAACCACGACATCTCTACTGTGTGTTTCATATTTCAATTATTATTAGTTGTATAGTTACAAGTAGCAAGTTATAAGACCTGATAAAATATTCCTAACTTATTTTATAATCGTGAATTCTGTTTATCTATAAAAATAAAAGTTTAATTTGAAATCAACTTAGCAAAAGCTATTGGAGAAGTAAAACTTAAATTAGTATATTTAGAGCTAATTCTAAACTAGGTGAGCTTAGAATTAGCAACAAACAAACACAGCAAAACGTCCACCTTTATTTTGTGGATTTTAAGCACATTATTTGATGTATTTAGTATAGTATTTCTAATTAGTGATTTCAGATTAAGTTGAAAATGAAGCAAAATTTAATTCTTCCTAATTGCAATCAATTAGCAGATAAATTCACCGAAAGGTTTCCTGATCTTTCGGTTGATGATAAGAATCTTCTGTTCTGGGACGAAGATGTTCACTTTCAGAAACGTGGAAGTGTTCTTTATAAAGAAGGTGACTTTGCCAAAGGATGCTATTTTTTGTATTCGGGCATACTAAAAGTGTTTAAAACCGGACTGGAAGGTAAGGAGCAGATATTGCGATTTGCCAAACCTGGTGATTTAATTGGTTTTAGATCGGTGTTAAGTCAGGAACGTTTTTGTACCTCTTCAAAAGTGATTGAAGATGCAATGGTAAGTTTTATACCTGGAACTGTTTTAACCAAATTGATACAGGAGAACTCCAATTTTGCGTTGGAGTTGATGAAAATGACTTGTAACGAATTGGGTGAGGCTAACAATTACATTACTGATATTGCCCAAAAAACCGTTCGTGAACGATTGGCGGAAGTTTTAGTGCATTTAGAGGATACCTTTGGTCTAAATGATGAAGGAACCCTAAAAATCTCACTTACGCGCGAAGAACTCGCTAATATGGTGGGTACGGCTACCGAATCGGTTATTCGATTACTATCGGAGTTTAAATCGGATAAACTGATTGAATTAAACGGTAGAAAAATAAAGATAATTAATAGCAATGCACTTAAGAAAACAGGTGGATTGATATAAGATATTAAGAATAAAAGTAAACCCCGTTCGATACATTCGAACGGGGTTTTTTATGAAATAAATTATCATGATATAAAGAGATTGTTTTTATTAAGTATAGAGAATTTTATTTTAATAAAAATTGACTTTTGGAATATACTTTTAGTAAAGATTTTTTCTGAAGGCGTGAATGCGGAAGTATTTCATTGAGAAATTTATTATATAATGATATTATTAAATTTTTATACTACCTCGACCTTACATACATAAGCTATTCGACAGTATATAATTAATTACTTTTATCTATTTCACATATTTTCATTCTTTTTAGGGTTACCTTTTTAGTTTTTTTGGAACTAATGAGTAGCTATTAATACTTAACCTACACTACTATGAATATTACTGAAAATCGTTATTTAATTGATGAAATATTAAAATTAGCACATAATAAATCTACGGGAACGCCGAATCAACTATCTGATAGCGTTGGTCTTTCGGTTAGGAGTTTATATAGGATAATTGAAAGTATAAAAGATCAAGGTATTCCAATTCGTTACTCTAGATCTCTAAGGTCTTATATAGTTGAATGAAATGAATTTTAAAATTATTAGAAATAAAACAGCTCACTGCCAATTTTGACAGTGAGCTGTTTTATTTTAGTTGTGTTTAAAATAAAAACAAAATAAACAGATTTTTAGTTTAATAATAATATTAAAGTTATAAAGTGCATTTTGATAAGAAATAAAGAAATTTCAACATGGAAGATATATATTGGATTTTTAAATTATTCCTAAAAGATAATAAATATCAATTTTCAGATCAGACTTTGAAAGAGCGTTTATATAGTGATCCTGATAATGAAGTATTGGCTATAAGTAATACATTAGATTATCTACAAATTCAAAACCTTACAGCAAATGTCCCTAAGAATGCATTTAGCCAATTACCAAAATGTTTTATTGCTCAATTAGAACATGGAGAGCACTCTGCTTTTGCATTAATAAGAAAGCAGGATGATAATCAGGTTACCATACAAACTACAAAGGATGTTATATTTTCTTTAAGTAATGAAGATTTTCTAAATGAATGGAATGGGTTTGTAATAGCTATTGATGAAAATTCTGATATTAAATTTATCGATAAGCTTAAGAAAATTCTACTTCCTATTCTTACGAGTATAGTATGTTCAATAGTTTTAATATTTTTCTTTCTCACTAATGAGTCCTATTCAAGAATATTTTATTTGATACTTTCTGGCATTGGTGTAGGATTTAGTTATCTCGCTATAAAAGAGAAATTTGGTATTGAAACAATTACATCGAGGTTTTGTACTATGAGTTCGAAGACGGATTGTGCTCAAGTAATTAATTCAAAAGAAGCTAAGATTTTAGATGTTTTGGATCTTACTGATTTATCAATAGTTTACTTTAGTTTTTTATGTGTATCCTTTTTTATTACCTCTTATAGTATATTATTTTGTTTGGTTTCTTTTTTAACAGTTCCAATCATTTTTTATTCAATCATTTATCAAATATTTATTATTAAGAAGCTTTGTCCTCTTTGTATTAGTATTGCTACGATACTAAGTATACAGTTTTTTGTCTCGATACTAACTATGAGTTCCTATTATTTTAATTATAAGCATCTTTTATTGCTTTCAGCTTTGTTTTCTGCTACGGCTATAATTTGGTTTACTTTAAAGCCAATAATCTTAAAAGCTTTGAAATATGATAATCTTATCATTGAGAATCTGAAATTTAGGAGAAATTATAATTTGTTTATTCCCTATTATAATACTCTAGAGGTTCTTCAAACCGATTCTATTTCTGAATTAAGTATTAAAATAGGAGACCATAATGGAATTATTAATATCACAGCAATTACAAATCCTTTATGTAAAATGTGTAGTGAAGCACATTATACGTACTTAAAACTTCTTCAAAATTATCCTGATAACGTCAACATTAACTTTCTGTTTTTAGTGCCTTACAAGGATAAAAATGATATTAAAACAAAAATTGCGGAGCGTTTGATGCAATTATATTATGAAGAAAGTATTAATGTATTTACCAATGCTTTTAATGATTGGTATGATAGTTTAGATGCAGAGAAGTGGTTTAAGAAGTGGAATACATGTAATAATAAAAAGTATAATGAGCTTTTATCAAAGCAAGTGCGTTGGTGTTTAGATAATGAAATTACAAATACACCTGTTTTATTGGTAAACGGTAGAAAATTACCTGATTCATATTTGCCAAGTGATTTGGAATTTTTTATGGAGCATTTAATTCATCATGAAGGTGAGATTCAAGAAAACATTAAAAATATTCATGCATGATAAGACGGAAATCTTGAACGTCTTTAAATGATCAAGAGCAAAATAATTTATAAAAATAGAATACGATGATTAATAGTATCATGAATTTAGATGGAGTTACCGTACTCGACAAAAAACAACAAGCTGGTGTTAAAGGTGGTCAAAGATGTAGAATAACAATAGATGGTCAAACTAAAATGGCTCATGTTGGATCTGAGGGAGCTGAAGGTTCTGAACAGGCTAATTCTTACTGTGTTAGTCAAATCGAAAGTGGTTTTGCTTCAAGTTGTAAGTATGATTGTGAATATGACGGTTTTGGTCAGTAAATATTCAATATATTAGGGGCGTTACTCGCCCCTATTTATTTAGAAGATCGTTATGTTTACATTGTTGTAATGATTAATTAATTATTTTATGAGGTTAAAAATACACTTGATATACTTGTTCCAATTCTTTGTTTGTATTTCGTTTAGTGCATGTAATGAAAATAATGCATATAGAGAGAAAAAAGAATTACACAAACCGGATACACTTCTTCTGTCGGTAAATATGAAATCATCAAACATTTGTAATTTTGATTTTGTTGGGGATCTGTATTTTGGTGAAAACATAGCAATTGAACATGATACTATTGGCGAATATACTTATATAAAGAAGTTCCCATTAACTTACAAAAATCAAATTTTTTACTATTGCTTTATCGATTTTAAAAATACTAAACCAGTTTATCAATATTTTTTGATTGATGATAAGCCAAAGAAATTGGATTTTACTTTTAATAAAGGTGTATTGACTTGGCCAAAAAGCATTAATGCAATCGTTCTGGATGATATTTATGAAAGCTATTTTCCGATTAAGAAGCACTTAAATCTTGCTAATTATTCTAGTAAGGAAAATTTAATAAATCAAATTGATAGCATTTATATTTCTAATCAAAACAAGTATCAGAGTGAAGATTTGGTTTTGGAGGTGAATCATTTGCATTACATTCAAAAATTGCAAATGATAGATCCGTATAACACTAAGATTAGCAGTTTTATTGAAAATTTGAAGGAGGATCCCATTGCAAGTTATGTGACCGTTAGAATGTTTAAAGATTACATCAAATTTCATATCGATAAAATTGATTACGAGGAACTGAATACAGATCGATATTCTCCTGTTTTTGTAAAATTATTTACCAAAGTGATGTATCACTACTTACGTGATCCTGAGAATAAAGGAGATAGTCAAAATATAAAGGGTTTAAGCTGGTTTAAGCAAACAGCCTATTACAAAGAGCATAAGGAATTATTCGAACCGGAAATTACACCTTTGGATAATGAGGAGTTTAAAAGAAGAATTCAAAAGTTTACTTTATTGGATGCCAATCAGCAGATTATTTCATTCGAATCTATCGTAAAAAAGAATCCTTCCGAATATTATTTAATCGATTTCTGGGCTACCTGGTGTGGTCCTTGTAAATCAGGAATGAAAAGAATTAAAGGACTTCCTATTCCCAAAAATGTAAAGGTTATTAATGTTAGTGTTGATAATTTAAATATACTAGAGAAATGGAAAAAATACGTAAAAGAGACGAATCAGGAATTGAGCTTTTTAATCAATAAAAAAGATTTGGAGAATAAAGAATTTGTCAAATTCATCCGAATCAAATCTATTCCTCGCTACCTTATTATTGATAAAGACATGAACTTGGTAGATGAAGAATTTTATCATCCGCATGATACTAAGTTTATGGAAGATTTGAACCGTCTAAAATAAATTATTTATTTAGGTAGTATTGGAAATGTGATACTTCTTGTCTTTTTTATAACAAACGCTATGATATTAGGTGATACATATGTTATGTGTTTTATACTTCAGCGAATAAATATTTAATATTATTGCACATTTTCCCTATTTTTATGCTACCATATACCAATTGCTAACTAATAATCTATTTTGAAAAAGAAATTCCCTCACTTCCGCCAGTTGGATGCCATGGATTGTGGTCCTACTTGTTTGAGAATGATTGCCAAGCATTATGGCAAAACATTCAGCTTGCAATCTTTAAGAGATAAATCTCACATTACCCGCGAGGGAGTTTCTATGCTTGGTATTGCCGATGCTGCCGAAAGCATTGGTTTAAAAACTATGGGCGTTCGAATTTCGTTCGAGCAATTAGAGAAAGATGCACCTCTTCCGGCGATTTGTCATTGGGGACAGAATCATTTTGTAGTGGTTCATAAAATCGAGACCAAAAGGGGCAAAACAACAGTTCATGTTGCCGATCCGGGTTCTGGATTATTGAAATTTACTAAGGAGGAGTTTAAAAAGCAATGGGCAAGCACGCAAAGCCAGGGAGAATTGAAGGGCTTGTGTTTATTAGTTGAAACTACTCCTGATTTTTACAGTCAAAGTGATGAAGATGTTTCTAATAAAAAGAGTATTGGATTTCTTTTGAAATATCTTAAACCTTATCGTAAATTTTTAATTCAGCTGATATTGGGAATGCTTTTTGGAAGTATGCTTCAGTTGATTTTCCCGTTTCTTACCCAATCGGTTGTTGATGTTGGTATCAATACACAGAACCTCAATTTTATTTATTTGGTTCTGATAGCGCAATTGGTGTTGTTTGTTTCACGAATGTCTGTTGAGTTCATTAGATCGTGGATCTTACTACACATTTCAACCAGAATTAATATATCATTGATATCTGATTTTCTGATTAAGCTGATGAAATTGCCAATTGGCTTTTTTGATATTAAAATGATTGGAGATTTATTACAAAGGATTCAAGATCATACAAGAATCGAAAATTTCTTGACATCGTCAACATTAAATGTATTGTTCTCGATGGTAAATTTGGTGATTTTCGGAGCTGTATTGGCAGTTTATAACATGCAGATTTTCTTTATTTTTCTTTTAGGTTCTGCATTGTATTTAATTTGGGTGAACTTGTTCTTACGTAAACGTCGTGAGTTGGATGGCAAACGTTTCGCTCAATTGTCAAGCAATCAAAATTCTTTGGTACAGTTAATTACCGGAATGCAAGAAATTAAGCTGAACAATTGTGAAAAGCAAAAACGTTGGGAATGGGAACAAATTCAGGCAGAATTGTTTCAGGTTCGAACCAAAGGCTTAGCTTTAAATCAGTATCAAATATCAGGTTCAATATTTTTTAACGAAACCAAGAATATCATTATCACTTTTTTGGCAGCAAAAGCAGTTGTGGACGGTCAAATGACACTCGGTATGATGATGGCTGTTCAGTATATTATTGGTCAGTTAAACTCACCCTTAGATAATTTGGTTCAGGTAATTCATTCGTGGCAAGATGCTAAAATTTCTTTGGAACGATTGGGCGAAATACACGAAATGAAAAATGAGGAAGAACATTCAGATGAAAAAATTAGCGAAATTCCAGGAGAGAAAACCATAAATATTGACAAAGTTTGCTTCCAATATGAAGGTCCTCATTCCGAAATGGTTTTGAACGAAGTTAATTTGGATGTAGAGCAAGGTAAAACTACAGCTATTGTAGGGGCATCGGGTAGTGGTAAAACTACTTTAATTAAACTGATGTTAGGTTTTTATCCTACTACAAAGGGTAGAATTTCATTAGGTGGAGTTACTTTGGCAAATTACAGTTCTTCTATGTGGAGACAAAACTGTGGTGTTGTAATGCAGGACGGGTTTATTTTCTCGGATACTATTGCAAAAAACATTGCTGTAGGAGTTGAGCATATCGATAAAAAGAGATTGCTTTATGCAGTGCAAGTTGCCTGTATCGATCAATTTATAGAAACCTTACCATTGCGATATAATACCAATATTGGTGCGAATGGTCACGGTTTAAGCCAAGGTCAGAAACAAAGAATACTAATTGCTCGTGCGGTTTATAAGAATCCTGAATTTCTTTTCTTCGATGAAGCTACAAATGCATTAGATGCCAATAATGAATTGGCAATTATGGAGAATTTGGATGAGTTCAATAAGGGTAGAACTGTTGTGGTGGTTGCACACCGATTAAGTACAGTGCGTAATGCTGATAAGATTATCGTTTTGGAAAAAGGGGAAATTGTTGAGCAAGGTACACATGAAGAATTAACACGTTTAGAAGGTAAGTATTATCAGTTGGTTAAAAATCAGTTGGAATTAGGGAATTAAATTTGTGTCTAAAAATGGAGAAAGATAACAATATAGAGTTACGTTCGGACGAAGTAAAAGAGATTTTAGGTAGAGTTCCGAACTGGATCATTCGAAGTGGAACCACACTGTTTTTTGTTGTAATATTCACAATAATAGTTGGTAGTTACTTTTTTAAATATCCTGATATTATCGGATCTAGATTGGTATTAAGTACATTGAATCCACCAGCTGAATTAGTCGCTCGATCTTCAGGAAAGATTCAAATTTTATACGTTGAAGATAATCAAGAAGTCAAAAAAGGAAACCTTCTGGCAATTATTGATAATCCTGCGATTATTGATGACGTATTTTTGTTAAAAGAAAGATTGGATGTTTTCCAGGGACATTTAACTGGAAAGGAGAGTATTGAATCAAATTTATTGGAAAGTAATTTTAGATTAGGTGAAATTCAGTCGTATTATAATGGTTTTTTAAAAGCTTATGTAGATTATCATCGCTTTTTCGAACTTGAGTATTATGACAGAAAGATTGTATCTCTTAATGATCAGGTAAGTAAATACAATATGTTTTACGATCGCCAATATCAGCAAAAAAAGATCTTGGAAAGTGAATTGGCTATTTCTAAGAAGCAATATGTAAGGGATTCCTCGCTTTATCAAAGAGGAGTAATTTCCCAATCTGATTTTCAGAATGCGAAGAAAAAATACTTGGATCAATCCTATACATTTCACGGATCACGTACATCTTTGGCATCAACTCAGATAAGTATTTCTGAAGTTAAACAGCAAATTATCGATATGGAATTGCAGAAAGAGAATGAGAGAAAGGAACTGCAAAACTTGATGATCCAAACCTTTGATAATTTAACTGCACAGATTGATATTTGGGAACAGAGATACATAATAAAATCTCCAATAGATGGAAAGGTTAGTTTCAATAAATTTTACAGTTCCAATCAAAATGTTGAACAGGGAGAAAGAGTTTTCACCGTTTTGCCAAACGATTCAACCGAAATTATTGCGAAAGTTGAATTGGGCATAAGTGGTGCAGGTAAAGTAAAAGTTGGACAACGAGTGAATATAAAATTAGATAATTATCCTTATCTTGAGTATGGAATGTTGGAAGGAACTATACAATCGATATCAAAAATCCCTGAGGATCAGAAATATACTTTAGATGTTGATTTTCCTAAAGGATTAGTGACTAATTACGGTATAGAGCTTGAATTTGCACAAAAAATTGAAGGTGATGCCGAAATTATTACTGAGGATCTGCGATTATTACAAAGAATATTTAGTCCATTGAGAGCTCTATTGAAGGAAAGATTGTAGGTTTCTTATCTAATTTTAAAAAATTGGATTATGGAGAAACTCGCGGTTGGAATTGATATAGGAGGAACATACACAGTATTTGGCTTAGTTGATCGAAATGGCAATATTGTAGAGGAAGGAGAATTTTACACCAAAAATTTTTCTGATTTCAATCTGTTTATCGATGAACTTTTTACTAAAATTAAGAGCTTATTATCAACATGTAAAAACGAATTTGAAATTGTAGGAGTAGGAGTGGGAGCCCCAAATGCCAATTTTTATAATGGTTTTATTCAAGACGCATCTAATCTTCCTTGGAAAGGGAAACTTCCTTTGGGGGATATGTTAAAAGAACTGTTTCAACTTCCGGTTTATATTACTAATGATGCCAACGCTTCCGCTATTGCTGAAATGATTTATGGTGGTGCTAAGGGATTAAGTAATTTCATGGTTTTAACCTTAGGAACTGGTTTAGGAAGTGGAATTGTTATCAATAACGAATTGGTGTATGGACACTCTGGTTTTGCCGGCGAAATAGGACATATTATAGCTCGCCCTGAGGGTAGACAATGCGGATGTGGTCGTTACGGCTGTTTGGAAACTTATGTGTCTGCAACGGGGATTAAAAGAACAGTTAGTAAATTGTTAGCGAAATACTCATATAGTAGTGAATTAAGAAGTATTCCCTATAATAAAATGAGTGCTAAACGATTGGCAAATGCAGCTTATAAAGGTGATAAAATCGCAATAGAAGCATTCGAATTTACCGGAAAAATATTAGGTATGGCTTTGGCAAATGTAATTGCCTTAAACAACCCGCAATCCATTTTTCTTACTGGAGGATTATCTAAAGCAGGAGACTTAATTTTAAAACCAACCAAGTACCATATGGAGGAGAACCTACTTTCTGTATTCGAAGGGATGACTAATTTAAAGTTAACATCGGTTAATGGAAATTCTGGTATTTTGGGCTCTTCGGCAATGGTATGGAAACTAGTAGAATAATTTGTAGATTTGATAGCTTTATCAATAAAACACCATTAGTATTAAATGAGATTTCTATTTATTTTATTTACTCTTATCCTTATTTGCTGCAATACTTTAGTTGGGCAATTTCGAATAGAGCCATTCCCAACTCATAATCAAAGCCCATTAATTCATTTCTTTGGTATGCCGGTTAATACCGGAGGGAAGGTTTTAGGAAAGGGTGAATTCATTTTTAATAACTATTTAAATATCTCAAATAGTGCTACTCGATCCAGGATTTTAGAAGAAGCCATTTATCTCGATGGTGAGTTGTACCGTAATGATTTTTCTGTTCGATATGGACTATCCAATAAATTAGAACTTGGTATAAATATACCACTTGTAAAGCATGCTGGAGGTATTATGGACCCTTTTATTAAAGGTTGGCATAGTGCTTTTGGTTTGCCTGGTAAATCCAGAGAGGTGATGCCAAATCAGCATTTAGCCTACATGTACATGGAAAACAATGAAGCGGTATTGTTAATGGAAAAAAGTGAGTTTGATATTGGGGATATTTCTTTGAATTTAGCTACTCAACTATTTAAAGGTAAGTATAATAATTTAACAATTAAAGTATTTTTCAAATTTGCTACTGGCGATAAGACTAACTTGATTGGAAGCGGAACGAATGATTATGGTATTCAAATTTCTGGGGAAAATACATCCATTATAAAATCAAGAAATTTGAGTTTTTTTTATTCAACAGGATTTTTGAAAATTGGTTCTGGTGCATTGTTATCAGATAAACTAAGTAAGAATTTATTTTTTGGAAATATTGGTTGTGGTGTTAAGTTGAAGAATAAATTTATCCCTAAATTACAGTTCGATTTTCATTCCGAGTTTTACAAACAATCAGCAACAAAACAACTTGGAAATAAGTCGATACAAATGGTTTTGGGAACTGATTACCTTGTAACAAATACTATTAAATTTTCAGCTTCCTTTACTGAAGATTTGATTGTAAATACTTCGCCTGATTTTGTGTTACAGTTTGGTGTATCGTTTAAATTATAATTTATAAATAGTTGATATGAAGATCATTGGAAATATTATTTGGATAATTTTTGGTGGATTATTTATTTTCTTGGAATATATAATCACAGGGTTTTTAATGTGTTTAACGATCGTTGGTATACCATTTGGTCTAAAAATCATGCAATTATCCATCTTGGGATTAGCTCCTTTTGGTCAAAAGGTGGAATACAATGAGCATGCCGGTGGGTGTCTTAGTATTATCTTAAATATTATTTGGATTTTTATTGGTGGTATTTGGATTGCTTTAACCCATCTTGTGTTTGCTCTGTTCTTTGCATTAACAATAATTGGAATTCCTTTTGCTGTTCAGCATGTTAAATTAGCGGGATTTGCACTTACTCCATTTGGGAAAAGTATTCGGTAAGACAAAAGTCTATAAAAAAGAATATCCCGGCCTAAGAGGCACGGGATTTTCACAAAATACTTAAACAACAAACACTAACATAAACGTTCCTTAACGCGTATGAAGAGCAAATGTGGGAAAAATATATTGGATATGAAAGTATTCAGAAATATATAATGATAAAATTATCAGATACTTCCACCGAAAACGTTTGTATCACTCTTATTTATTTTCGATATAAATACTGAAAGGTCTTTTTTTCGAATTAAATTTAGAATTGCTCCACGTGGAACACTGTAAAAAATGTTGAGTATTCATTTTCAGATGCTTCCTTTAAAAGCTCGTCATGAAAAATCTCATATCTTTGCACTTTTAATCGAAATACTATAAAAAATTGAACCCACTTAAGAAACTTGCTGGTGAAACTGCCATTTATGGAGTTAGCTCGATTGTTGGTCGCTTTTTAAATTGGCTATTGTTTCCAATTTATACATACATTTTTGCACCGGATGAATATGGTGTTGTTGCCAATTTAATGTCTTACGTTGCTCTTTTGCTCGTTTTACTTACTTATGGTATGGAAACCGGTTATTTTCGGTTTGCCAATAAGGATGGAAAGGCTGACATTACATTTTCTACTGGTTTTTTAAGTTTAACAACTACCACTTTATTATTCTGGTTTTTTGTTCTTGTTTTTATAAATCCGCTAGGTATATTTTTAAAAATACCTGAGCACCAGGAGTATATCTTACTTCTTGCAATAACCCTTGGATTAGATGCAATTACAGCTTTACCTTTTGCAAAACTTCGTTTGCAAAACAGAGCCTTTCGTTATGCAGGATTAAAGTTGTTCAATATTTTTATCAATCTAGGAATCAATTTATTTTTCCTTGTACTTTGTCCATGGATTTATGAAAACTTTCCCAACATCCCTATAGAAACCATTTGGAATCCTGAAATTGGAATTGGCTATATCTTTATTGCATATTGCGTGGCATCTATTGCTAATTTCCTTTTATTACTGCCAGATTTTAAAATGTTTAGATTTCAAATTCATTGGCAATTACTTAAAGATATTCTGAGCTATTCATGGCCTATTTTGATTGTTGGTGCCTGCGGAATGATTAATATCAATTTAGATAAGATACTGCTGCCAAAATTAATTCCTGCAGAATTAAATCCTATGCACCAAACAGGTATTTACGCAGCAAATTACAAACTGGCGGTTGTTATGACTTTATTCATTCAGGCATTTCGATACGCTTTTGAACCCTTCTTTTTTGCTCAAGCAAAAGAGAAAAACTCAAAACAAGTTTATGCTGACGTTCTAAAGTATTTTACTGTATTTGGGATGTTTATTTTTCTGGGTGTAATGTTCTATATGGACATTGTAAAATTTCTAATTAAATCTACATATCACGAAGGATTAAGTATCGTACCTTATGTATTGTTGGGTAATTTTTTCTTTGGTGTATTTTACTCACTATCCTTATGGTATAAGCTCAGCGATAAAACTCGATATGGTGCTTTATTGGCAATTATAGGTTCAATTATTACTATAGTTCTAAACTTCTTATTAGTACCTAGAATTGGTTATATGGGAGCTGCATATGCTGTATTCATCTGCTTTATTTTAATGATGATTGTTTCATATTACCTGGGGCAGAAATATTATCCAGTACCGTATGATTTAAAAAGAATTTTCCTCTACTTTCTTGCTGCAATGCTTTTATATTGGATTAGTTCTCAAATTCAATTCGATAATCAATGGCTTAAAATGGCTGCAAAAACACCTTTATTTATCGGATTTATAATTTTGGTGATTCAAAAAGAAGGCTTGTGGAATCCACTTTTAAAGTTGCTTCATTTGAAAAAATAGGTTCAAGCATTGCTTCAATTTTTTTATCTTTCATAAGAAGATTGAAAAATGTATCTTAGCCATTCATTAAAAAGGGTGTTCATTTAAGGAATTTTATTCAATGAAAGTTAAAATCGTTAATAAATCGAAGCACGATTTACCAAAATACAGTACTGAGTTATCTGCGGGTATGGACCTAAGGGCCAACATTTCGGAACCAGTTTTTCTTAAATCTTTGGAGAGAAAATTGATAAAAACGGGTTTATTTATCGAACTTCCTACTGGCTATGAGGCTCAAATAAGACCAAGAAGTGGAATGGCTTTGAAGGAGGGGATTACTGTTTTAAATACTCCAGGAACTATCGATGCAGATTATCGTGGAGAAATTGGTGTAATTCTGGCAAACCTTTCCAATGAGGTAGTTGAAATTAATGATGGAGACAGAATTTGCCAAATGGTTATAGCTGCTCACGAAACTGTTAGCTGGGAACCAGTTGAAGAGTTAGAAGTATCGGAACGCGGTGCCGGAGGATTTGGACATACCGGAAAAGGTTAAAGCGTTAAAAATTATTAATTTGGATCAAAACAACTTTCTAAAGCTTACATTTGATCCCAATTTTACCTATTTTATACATTACTACTACAAATTAATCAGTAAATGAAGATTATTGTACCTATGGCAGGGATGGGAAAGCGTATGCGCCCACATACCCTTACCGTACCAAAACCATTGATTCCTATTGCAGGAAAACCTATTGTTCAACGTTTAGTTGAAGAAATTGCTAAAGTATCGAATGATAAGATTGATGAAATTGCTTTTATCATTGGTGATTTTGGCAAGGAAGTTGAGAATACTTTGTGCGATATTGCAGAAAATTTGGGTGCTAAGGCAAGTATCTATTATCAAACAGAAGCATTAGGAACAGCTCATGCTATTCACTGTGCTGCACCATCATTATCAGATAAAGTAGTTGTTGCTTTTGCGGATACTTTGTTCAAGGCAGATTTTGTTCTGGATGCTGATGCGGATAGTGTAATTTGGGTGCAGAAAGTTGAAGATCCTTCGGCATTCGGTGTTGTTAAGCTTGGCGAAGACAGTAAAATTACCGACTTTGTAGAGAAGCCTCAGGAGTTTGTTTCCGATTTGGCAATTATTGGTATTTACTATTTTAAAGATGGTGAAAACCTTAAGAACGAATTACAGTACTTGTTAGATAATAAAGTTGTTGTTAATGGAGAATATCAGTTAACAGATGCTTTAGAAAACATGAAAAATAAAGGACTGGTATTTAAACCAGGGCAAGTTATAGAATGGATGGATTGTGGTAATAAAGATGCAACAGTTCATACAAATCAGAGAATTTTAGAATATCACAAAGATGATGAACTGGTTTGTTCATCGGCATATCATGAAAATTCTATTATTATCCCTCCATGTTATATTGGAGAAAACGTTAAAATTGTTAATTCGGTAGTGGGACCACACGTATCAGTTGGTTCTGGATCTACTGTAAGTAATACATTGGTTCGCAATTCAATAATTCAGAGAAATTCAAACTTAGAGCATTTGAACCTTGATAATTCAATGGTTGGAAATCACGTGGATATTCAAGGAGATGTTTCTGAATTGAATGTTGGAGATTTTGCGAGCTTTTCAAAATAGATAGCGGATGAAAGCGGGAAGTAAATTAATGATAGCATTAATTGCTGGGGGAATTCTGATTTCAGGATCACCGGTAATTGCAAAGAATATGAACTCTGCACTTAGAAAAGAGAAGGTGCAGAAGGATGTGAAGTTAACAGAACAACAAAAATTAGAGTTTGATTTTGCATTTGCAGAAGCAACTAAATCTGTTTTGTTAGGTGAGATTGAGAAAGGGATTTCTTTGTATGCTTCCTGCATCAAAATTGATCCATCAAGCGCTGTTGTGAGATATGAACTGGCTAACATTTATTTAAGTCAGGGAAATTTAAACAGCGCTTTGGAATTATCTCGAGGAGCAGTTAAATTAAAACCACAGAATCTTTGGTACCAAATTCAATTGGCAAATATCTATCAGAAAAAATCGATGATAGATCATGCTTGTAAAGTATATGATGAGTTGATTGAAATGAACCCGGAGCGCAATGATTTTTACTATTTGCAAGCCTCTCTTTATGCTTCGGTTGAAAAATTTAAAGAAGCTATTGAAGTCTATAATCGTTTGGAAAAGAAAGTCGGTGTTCAAGAAGGTGTTTCTTTAGAAAAAGAAAGACTTTATTTAAAGTTAGGCGATAGGAAAATGGCCTATGCAGAGGTTGAAAAATTGATTAAAAAGTATCCTTATAGAGCTGAATTTTACGGCATGCTTGCAGATTTGTACCTTGCAGATAATGAAGAGGAAAAAGCATTTAAGCAATACAAAGAAATATTAAAGGTTGATCCAAATAATGGATTGGTACACTTTTATCTGGCTGATTTTTACAGAAAAAAAGGTGAGGTAGAGAAAAGTAATGTTTCATTGGCTAAAGCATTTGCTCAGCAGGAGATAGAAGCAGATCAAAAAATTCAGTATTTAATTGCCATGCTGATGAATCCTGATCAAGCCAAGTTTACCGATGAATATTTAAAAAGCCTTTTGGATACTCTGGTAGAAATTCACCCTGGACATGTAAGAGTTCATGCTCTTTATGCTGATTACTTGCGTAAAAGAGATGATAACGAAGGTGCAAAATATCATTTGGAAAAGGTTTTAGAAGAAGAAAAATCGAACTATGTTGTTTGGGAAGAATTGTTGTTAATTCACAATCAATTGTTGGATTTTGATAGCATGCTTAAAGTTAGTTCTGAGGCGATAAATTATTTCCCAAGCCAACCATTACTCTATGTTTTTAAGGGTGTTGCATCAGCTCAAAAAGAGGATTATAAAACTGCTATAGAGGCATTCGAAGATGGAATTTCTTACATTGGAGATAATGTTCAATTGAGAATTCAATTTAAAACTTACATGGGTGATGCTTATTATCAAGCTGGAAATTCTGAAAAAGCCTTTAAAGCTTATGACGAGGTTTTACTTTTTGATCCAAATAATGTAATAGTACTAAACAACTACAGTTACTATTTGTCAGTGTTAGGCAAAAACCTTGAAAAGGCAAAAGAAATGAGTTCACTTTGTGTTGAATTGGAATCCGAAAATTCAACCTATTTGGATACTTACGCTTGGGTTTTGTATCAATTGGGTCAATATAAAGAAGCTATAATTCCTATGGAAAAAGCAATGCAACACGGTGGTGAAGAGTCTGCTGTTGTTGTCGAGCATTATGGTGATATTCTTTTTCGCTTAGGCAACAATGAAAAGGCGTTAGAAGAGTGGAAGAAAGCAGTGGAGATAGGTGAAGGATCAGAGTATCTTGCCGAAAAGGTTAAAACAGGTGTAATTCCTGAGAAGACAAAGAAGAATGAAGAGTAATTTAAATTCAAAAATAGTATTAGGGATTTTGTTTGTAATTATTGCCTTTTTTAATGTTTCCTGTAAAACAGTACATGAGTTAGGCGTAGTTAAAGCAAAGCCAATATCCGATGGTAAACTGTACAGAGGATTAATAGATAGTAGCCTTAACTACAATACATTTTATGTAAAAAAATTCTCAGCAAGCTTTACTGTTGATGGTGTAAAAAAGAACTTTAAGGGTTCTATGAAAATTCAGAAAGACAGTTTAATTTGGATGTCAATTACAGCTCCGGTAGGTGGGATAGAGGTGGCTAGAATGCTTATTAGTAAGGATTCGGTCAAGATGATTGACAGATTAAAAAAGAAGTATTTTGTTGATGATTTTAATTTTTTTAGAGAAAAGTTAAATGTTGATTTAAACTTCGAAACCTTACAAAGTATATTAACAAATTCGGTATTTACGGCTGTTAATAATGATAAAGGAAAATCTTTTGTGAGAGGTTTTAATGGAAGAATAATCGATAACATGTATGTTTTCATTTCTGAAAAATCACGTAAGGTGGACAGAAAATTAAGGAAGGATAAATTAAAGAAATTGAATCGTTTCGGTTATCAGAGAGTTGACATAGATCCGTCTTTAATGAGAATTACTGATGTTTTGGTGAAAGATTTCGATGATGCCCGTGATATTAATGTAAAATATCGTGATTTTAAATCTTTTGAGGAGGAGAAGTTTCCTCAGCGTTTGAGCTTTCAAGTGAATGATCCGAAACATTTATTATCTTGTAGCATTAAATTTAATAAAATATCTTTCGACGAAAAGCTTAGATTTTCTTTTAAAATTTCGAGTAAATACGAAAGAATTTATCCCTAAATAGCATTATGGGCAAATCAACATTTTCTTACGTTAAAATAATGCAGTATGTACTAATTTTATTGATGTTACTATCAGTGGAATCATTTGCACAAACTTCGGTCTCAACACTTAAAAAACGTAAAGAACAAAACGAAAAGGACATTGCCTATACCAATACACTTCTAAAAAATACAGTTAAGAATAAAAAGGTTAGCCTTGGGCGATTGTCTCTCTTAAATCAACGTATAAATGCTCGACAGGAATTAATAAAATCTATTGGAATTGAAATTTCACACATCGGTAAAGAAATTGATGAAATTAATTCTGAGATTGAAGATCTGGAAGAAGAATTAGACAAGTTGAAAAAGCAGTATGCAAAAGTAATTGTCTATGCCTATAAGCAAAAAAATTCCTACGAAAAACTGTTGTTTTTGCTATCATCAAAAGACTTTAATCAGGCTTATAAGAGATATAAGTACTTGCAACAATTTTCTGAATATAGCAGAAAGCAGGGTCTAAATATTGGTAAAAAAAGAAAAAATCTTGATGCAAAAGCTTTAGAATTGAAGAAGGTTAAAGTTGAGAAGGAAATTCTTTTGAGCCAAAAGACCGACGAAAATATTACACTTACGAACGAAAAAGGTGAGCAGGCTGCTTTAGTACAAAAACTAAAGAAGAGAGAAAAGCAGTTAAGAGATGATCTGCGCAAGCAAAAAAGATATACACAAAAGCTTGAGAAAGAAATTCAAAGAATAATTGCCAGACAAGCCAAATTGGCTACAAAATCGAAAAAAGGTTCTGGTAAATATGGCTTAACACCAGAAGAAAAAGTTCTGTCTGCAAATTTTGGATCTAACAAAGGAAAATTGCCTTGGCCTACTAAAACAGGTTTTATTTCTGAAAAATTTGGAGAGCATCCACATCCGGTACTTAAGCATGTTAGAGTCAGAAACGATGGTGTAAACATTACGACGGACCAAAAATCAGATTGTCGAACTATTTTTAAAGGTGAAGTCACTCATATTCTTTCCATGCCAGGATTGAATAATGTAATCATTATTCGTCACGGAGAATATTTTTCAGTATACTCGAATTTGGCAACTGTAAATGTAAAAAAAGGCGATATTGTTAATTCCAAAGAAAAAATTGGTGTGGTATACACCGATAAGGCTCAAAGCACAACAGTTCTTAAATTTCAGTTATGGAAGGGAAGTACTAAATTAAATCCTGCCATTTGGTTGTATCGTAATTAGTCAAAATCCGTAAGTAGATAGTATGGAAAATAGTCGGGATGTTTTTATTGCGAAACTTGATCGTTTTATTCGTAAATACTATCAGAATCAATTGCTGAGAGGTATTCTACTTAGCTTAGTAATTTTTCTGTCTTATTTTCTATTTGTTAGTTTCTCGGAATACTATTTATATTTTTCGGTTCCTACAAAAACAGGACTTCTAATTGCGTCTGGTCTTTTTGTTGGAATGGTTCTATATCGATATATTATTAGCCCCATTGTTGGTTTGTATAGAATTGGTGATGTAATAAGTTATAGGCAGGCAATTGAAATAATTGGAGAGCATTTTCTGGATCAGCAAGATCGTTTATTAAATACATTGGAATTGACAGAACTTTCTTACACATCTGAAAATTCTGATGACACACTATTATTGGCGAGTATAAATCAAAGGATTGATTCTGTTCGTTTACTTCCATTCCGAAAGGCAGTATCTTTCAAGTCCAGTTTTAAGTACTTTAAATATTTAGGTGGACTAATTTTATTGATAGTATTGGTGCATTTTTTAATTCCAGGTTTGTATTCAAATAGTTCCAAAAGATTGGTTCATTTTAACAAGAAATATATGCCTCCTGCTGATTTCTTTTTCGTTTTAGATTCATTGCCCGAAGGGATAGAAAAAGGTTCTAATTTCGTCTTAAAAGCAAGTACAAATGGAAAGTTTATACCCTCTGAAGTTCATGTCCTTTTTGGAAATGCAAAATACTTAATGAAGAAAGAAGGAGGTGGAAATTTCACCTATCTGTTTCGCAATGTGAATTCTGATATTCGATTTTTTCTGGAATCAGGAACGGTAAGTTCTGATATTTTTAAAATTAAAGTTTTATCGAAGCCAGGTGTTCGAAATTTGTCTCTTTCGGTTGTTTCTCCGGCACATACAAAATTGAAAAAAAGAGAGGAGAGTAATGTCGGAAATGTCAGTGTTCCAGAGGGTTCTGTCTTGAAGTGGGAATTGAAAACAGAGTTTTCAAGGGCGGGAGAATTAATTTTTTCTGACTCAATAGCCTGTAGTACGGAAATAATCGATGGAAATGTTCTTAAATTTTCCAGAAAAGTTCAAAAAAAATTATCGTACTCTATTTTTTTGGAAAATGATGAATTTGGCAAAAATTTATTCGCTCGATACAATATTGATATCATTCCAGACTTGTATCCACAAATAAAAGTTAGCTCGCTTCAAGATTCATTAATTTCTTCCGGATATTATTTTAGAGGAATTATTAAAGATGATTACGGAATTTCAAAATTGAGATTTGTATATCAATCCGAAAACAATCCTTCGGTTTATATTCCTATTTCAATAAATGAAAATTTGACTTCGCAAGAATTTTATTTTGCTTTTGATTTTTCATCGGTTGATTTTAATGAAGGAACTAATGTGAAATATTTTTTTGAGGTTTTTGATAATGATGGAATCAATGGTTCAAAAAAAACAAGTTCTCAACAATTCAATTACTATATTCCAGATTCGAAACAGCTATACGATTTAAATACTGTAGTTCAGGATAGCATAAGTAATCAAATTCAAAAAAGTATTGATTTAAGTCAATCTATACAGGAAGATATTTTAAAAATGCAAAAAAATGCTCTGGACGGGTCTACTGAAAAATGGCAGCAAGAGCAATTGATTCAGGAAATAGGTTCAAAAAAACAGCAGCTTGACGATTTGTTAAAAAATATTTCCAATGAAAATCAGCGCAAGAATAATTTAATGAATGCTTCAGGAATGGAAGATCCACAACTTTTGGAGAAACAGAAACAAATAGAAGAGTTGATGAAAAAGGTGATGGATCCTGAACTTGAAAAACTATTTGAAGAATTCAATAAGTTAGCTGAAGATTTGCAATCCGAAAAATTAAATAAGGTTGGAAATCAATTAAAAATGTCGGTTGATGATTTTCAAAAACAATTGGATCGTAACCTGCAATTGTTGGAAAGGTATGAAATAGAATTGCGAACGAAACAAATTGCAGATAGAATTAATAAGCTAGCTAACGAACAAGATAATGCAGCGACTAAGTACAGAAAGGACGAAGATTTACTAAAAGAAAAACATAGCTCAGGTAAGGAAAAGTGGGAGGAAATAGAGACTGATTTATCAGATTTATTAGATAAGAATTCTGAAATTCAAAAATCTTACAACTTTGAAAATACAGAAAAGGATAAACAGGAGATAAGTAATTCAATTAATAATTCAGGAGATCAATTAGAAAAAGGAAAAACAGGGAAAGCAGCTAAAGGAATGAAGGAAACGGCAAAAAAACAGAAGCATTTTGCTCAGAAACTATCCGATAATATTGCTCAAAGTAGTTCTATTCAAATGAGCGCCAATATTGATAACCTCATACGATTAATGAATAATTTAATAGAGTTTTCATTCCAGCAAGAGGACGTTATTAAGCGATTTAAGAGAATAAATTATCGTAATCCTCAGTACGTTCAAATGATTGAAGAGCAAGGCACACTTAAAGAGGAATATGCATTAATTCAGGATTCCTTGCTTGCCTTATCGGCACGTTCTCCACAGGTAGCTTCACTAATAGGAAATAAAATTTTTGAAATTGAAAACGAGTTGGAGATAGCTTTATCAGAAGCTACTGAGCGAAGAAAAATTCAATCGGGCACGGCTCAGCAGAAAGTGTTGACCGAAACCAATGAACTGAGTGTGTTCTTATCTGAAGCATTAAAACAGCTAATGGAACAGATGGCAAATGCAATGCCTGGCGATCAGTTAGGTGATAAAAAAGGAGGCAAGCCATCTTTTTCAGGATTAAAATCAGGGCAAGAATCATTAAAAAAAATGTTGGAAGATTTAATTTCAGAAATAAAAAATGGTGATGGTAAACCTGGCTCTAGTGAGAAACTTGGAAAATTCTTGCAAAAACAGGAAATGTACCGACAAAACTTAAGTGAAATGCTTCAAAATGGTGGCTTAGGACACGAAAGTGAAAAAATATTACGTGAAGTGACAAAAATGCTTGACCAAATTGAATCAGATGTATCTAATTTTTCTATAAATTCGAGTACTTTAATCCGTCAAAATCGAATCATTACAAAATTATTAGAGGCTGAAAACGCCCATAGAGAAAAAGATTTTGATAAGAAACGTGAAAGTAAATCAGGAAATTTTTTAAAATTGAGTAACCCTAGAGAAATATTTGAGTATAAAAGAGTACGAACAGAATTTGACGATGTATTTTATGACTCAAATGTTAAATTGTTCGATTATTATAATAAGTTGTACCTTGACTATATGATAAAATTAAATAATGACTAAATCTGATAACTTGTTGGTATTTCCTTCCGAACTAGAGAACATAAGTAGGGTTGAACGCTTGATAGACGATATTTCTTCATCCTACAATTTAAGCTCAGAAATTTACGGTAAAATTTCTGTGGCAATTATCGAAGCTGTAAATAATGCTATCTTGCACGGTAATCGATTGGATGTCTCGAAGAAAGTAAAAATCGAGTACAATATCGATGAGGAAGCAATACAGTTTATTGTAGGAGATGAAGGTACAGGATTTGATTTTGCTAATATTCCTGATCCAACTTTACCAGAAAATATAGAAAAAACACATGGGCGCGGTATTTTCTTAATGAATCATCTTGCTGATGATATTGAGTTTAATGAAAATGGTGCCTTAGTAGAAATGAAATTTAGATTTGGATAAATGTTGATTACATATAATTCGTGTGAAACTGAAATTCCCGCGATTGATCAAAAGCTCATAAGCGATTGGGTCAATCGCGTTGTCGTTAATAATGGTAGTGAAATAGGAGAGATCAATTACTATTTTTGCTCAGACGACTACTTGTTACAAATGAATCGTGAACACCTTAATCATGATTATTTTACAGATATAATCACTTTTGATTATACTGTCGCCAATATTATTTCTGGTGATCTTTTTATAAGTGTAGATACTGTTAAAGATAATGCAGAAGATTACAAATGCGAATATTTCGAAGAACTTCATCGTGTAATAATTCATGGAGTGTTACATCTGTTAGGAATTGATGATAAAACAGATGAAGATCAGGAGATCATGACACAAAAGGAGGACGAATCATTAGTATTACTTTCCGAGATTCATTAAATTTGTGAAATTTTTTAATTTATTTTGCTCTGTTTCAATAGTTTAGATCGATAAGCGTTGATCTAGTATTTTGGTATACAGTAGTGTAGAGTAAAATATCTATCTTTGTAGATAAATAAGGAATATAGAATACAAATATCTGATATAGTATGTTGCCTAAATATGATGTAGTAGTAGTAGGAGCCGGACATGCAGGATGTGAAGCAGCAACGGCTGCTGCTAATCTTGGTTCAACTGTCTTGTTGATTACAATGGACATGAATAAAATCGCACAAATGTCATGTAATCCGGCAATCGGTGGGATTGCAAAAGGGCAAATTGTAAGGGAAATTGATGCATTGGGAGGATATTCTGGTATTGTTACCGATCGATCTTCAATTCAATTTCGCATGTTAAATCGTTCAAAAGGACCTGCAATGTGGAGTCCGCGTGCACAGTGCGATCGAATGATTTTTTCTGCTGAATGGAGAAAAATTGTTGAAAATACCGATAATCTTGACATGTGGCAGGATGCTGTTGTTGGTGTAATTGTTGAAGATGGAATTGTAAAAGGTGTAAAAACCAAACTGGGAATAAATATACTTGCGGAAACTGTTGTTTTAACCAACGGAACCTTTCTAAATGGTTTGATGCATATTGGTCGCAATAAGGAAACAGGTGGAAGATCTGCAGAACCCGCTTCATTTGGAATAAGTGAGCAATTAAAATCATTTGGATTTGAAGTTGGCAGAATGAAAACAGGAACTCCAGCTCGATTAGATGGAAGATCAATTGATTTTTCTGTGATGAAAAAGCAGGAAGGAGAGGAAGGATTTTATCAATTTTCGTATTTAAATAATCATGTAGATAAAACACTTCGTCAGCGTCCATGTTATATTGTTTATACAAATCCTGAAGTGCATGATAATTTAAGAGAAGGATTTGAAGATTCTCCTATGTACAATGGAACGATCCAAAGTACAGGACCTCGATATTGTCCGAGTATTGAATCGAAGCTTTCAACTTTTGCTGAGAAACAGGAACATCTACTGTTTTTGGAACCTGAAGGTGAATTTACACATGAATATTACATAAATGGATTTTCTTCAAGTTTAGCTTGGGATGTTCAATTGAAAGCATTAAAAAAAGTCCCAGGTCTTGAGAATGTAAAAATGTATAGACCGGGTTATGCAATAGAGTATGATTATTTCGCTCCAACACAATTGTTTCACACATTAGAGACAAAGTTAATTTCCAACTTGTATTTTGCAGGACAGATTAATGGAACTACAGGATATGAGGAAGCAGGAGCTCAAGGAATGATGGCTGGAATAAATGCAAGTTTATCTGTACAAGGAAAACCTGAATTTACATTAAAAAGAGATGAAGCTTATATAGGAGTATTAATTGACGATCTTGTAACAAAAGGTGTTGATGAACCTTATCGTATGTTCACCTCTAGAGCTGAGTATCGAATATTACTTCGTCAGGATGATGCCGATGTAAGGTTAACCCCGAAAGCATTTGACCTAGGCTTAGCTGATCAGGAGAGATTAGATTTGCTAGAAGAAAAAATTGTCTATAGAAATAAGTTGGTTAAATTCTGTAAAGAATTTAGTTGTAAACCAAAATTTCTAAATCCAGTTTTAGAGAAACTAGGAACCTCACCACTAAAACAGGGTGTGAAGTTATATGATATTATCTTAAGGCCTCAAGTTGGAATTCTTGATCTTATTGAGGATGTGACTCCACTTAAAGAAGTAGTAGACGATATCCCAAATAGAAAAGAGGAGATAATTGAGGCAGCTGAGGTTTTGATCAAGTATAGTGGTTATATCGATCGTGAAAAATTGATTGCAGATAAGTTAACAAGATTGGAAAATATAGACATAAAAGATCGATTTGATTATACAAGTCTCCAATCAATATCCACCGAGGCTAGACAAAAATTAGATAAAATTAAACCACAAACTATAGGACAGGCATCGCGTATATCGGGTGTTTCTCCTAGTGATATCAACGTTCTTTTGGTGCTAATGGGACGATAATGTTCCACGTGGAACTAAGGAGTATTTTAAGAAAGTTTACTCCTTAAAACGCCCGAAATTGCCTTTTTCTTTTGAAAAATGTCGATTTCGGGCGTTTTGGAAGATGGCATTACGCTATAAAGGAGTAGATTATCGATTAAGAAATTTCATATTTTATTTTCTTAATCTTACCTTAATTGTGGAAAACTAAAAGAAGTACAAAGTTTTTAAAAACCATTTTACTCAACATGTGATCATAGTAAAAAAACAAACACATGAATAATAAATACACTATATCGGGAAAGGTTGTTGATGTAATTGCAAAGCAAATTACTCCAGCTGAAATTGTAATAGAAGAAGGAGTAATCATTTCAATTCATCCTAAAGATGATGTTGATGATTGTTATATTTTGCCAGGGCTGGTAGACTCTCATATGCATATTGAAAGTTCACTTCTAATCCCAAGTCGATTTGCAGCGGAAGCTGTAAAATGTGGTACAATTGGTTTGGTAACTGATCCACATGAAATCGCAAATGTCTTGGGTGAAATCGGTGTAGATTTCATGATTAACGATGCAAAGAAAGTTCCTTTGGAAATAAAATTTGGAGTTCCTTCCTGTGTTCCTGCAACCGAATTTGAAACATCAGGATTCGTATTGGATAGTAATATTGTTGAGAGTTTACTTAAGCGAGAAGAGGTGGTCTGTTTGGCAGAGGTGATGGATTTTGTTGGTGTAGTAGAAGACGATCTTGAGGTTTTAAAAAAGATCGTTGCATGTAAGAAATTAGGAAAGAAAATCGACGGTCATGCTCCAGGATTGAAAGGTTCTGATTTAAAAAAATATGTTGCAGCAGGAATTTCTGCAGATCATGAATGCTCTACTTTGGAGGAAGCTTTAGAGAAAATTTCATTAGGAATGATGATCCAGATAAGAGAGGGTAGTGCAGCAAAAGATTTCGAGGCTTTATCATCACTGTTAGAAACTCATCCTGATAAAGTGATGTTGTGTACAGATGATTTACATCCCGATGATATGCTCGAATTCGGTCATATTAATTATCTGATAAAACGAGGATTAAAAAAGGGTTTGGATCTATTCTCGCTATTAAGAGCTGCAAGTTACAATCCAATTCACCATTATGGTTTGGATTTAGGATTACTTCAGGTTGGCGATTCTGCAGATTTTATAAAAATTAATAATCCTGATGAGTTTTCTATTCAAGAAGTATATAGAAAAGGCAATTGCATTTATAAGAATGGTGTGGTATCATTTGAAGTAAACAATGAGATTCTTCTAAATAACTTTAGTCGAAAAGCAATTGAATTGTCGGAATTAGCAGTTACTCCAGAGAGTGGCAAGATTAGAGTGATGGTTGCTAAGGATGGAGATTTGATAACAGATTCAATTTTATGTGATCCAAAAATTGAAGATTCAAATGTCGTTTCAGATATGGATAATGACATTTTGAAAATTGTAGTGATGAGTCGTTACGATAATGGTAAACCTGTAGTTGGTTTTGTTAAAGGTTTTGGATTTAAAAATGGAGCAGTTGCTGAGAGTATTGCCCACGATAGTCACAATATCATTGCAATTGGAACTAGAGATATAGAAATTGTACATGCAATTAATACTCTTATAGATTTAAAAGGTGGTATTGTAGCAGTAAATAATGGTGAAAGCCGTTTTGTAAAGTTGGAAGTAGCAGGTTTAATGTCGAATAAAACAGGGGAGGAATTGATACAGGATTATTCAAAATTAAGTGAATTTACCTCCAAATTAGGATCTGATTTTAAATCACCATTCATGACTTTAGCCTTTATGTCTTTATTGGTAATTCCAAAATTAAAATTGTCGGATAAAGGATTGTTTGATGTGAATGAATTTAAAGTAGTAGATTTGTTCGAGACTCACTAATTCGTTGGCATACTCTTCTAAATATTAAATTGTGATTAAAAATAAGAATATCGATCATCTTAAATCTTTGGTTTCAGCCTTACCTGAAGAGCCAGGTGTATATCAATTTTTCGATGAAAATGACAAGATAATTTATGTAGGTAAAGCAAAGCGACTCAAACGTAGAGTTGCTTCTTACTTTAATAAAGTTCATGATAATGCCAAGACGAATATAATGGTGAGAAAGATTTTTGATATTCGCCATATAGTTGTCAATTCAGAAGAGGATGCATTATTGTTAGAGAACAATTTAATAAAGAAACACCAGCCTCGATATAATGTACTTTTAAAAGATGATAAATCCTTTCCCTGGATTTGTATTAAAAAGGAGAGATTTCCAAGAGTGTTTGTAACGCGTCATTTAACTAAAGATGGATCGGAATATTTTGGTCCTTATACAAGTGTAAAGATGGTTCGAACTCTTATGGATATGATTCGATCATTGTATAAATTGAGGAATTGCAATTTAAGTTTATCGGCAGAAGGAATTACAAATGGGAAGTTTAAAGTTTGTCTAGAATATCATATAGGTAATTGTAAAGCACCATGCATAGGGAAGATCAAAACTGAAGAGTACAATGAAACCATTCAGGCAATACGAAATATTCTTAAAGGGAATATTAGAACGGTTACCTCTCATTTAAAAGAAAAAATGAATGAATATGCCGAGAATTTTAAATTTGAAGAGGCTCATCTTATTAAAGAAAAACTTCAACTACTGGATAAATACCAAAGCAAATCTACAATCGTAAATCCATCAATTAACAATATAGATGTGTATTCAATATTGGACGATGAAGATGTGGCGTATGTAAACTTTTTGAAAATTGTGAATGGGGCAATTATACAAGCCCACACAATCGAGTTAAAAAAGAAAATAGAGGAGAATAGGGAAGATTTATTACTATTGGCAATTACTGAAATTCGACAAAAAATATTTAGTACTGCTAAAGAGATTTTGGTTCCATTTGAAATTGATTTACCTTTTGAAGGTGTAAAATGTTTAGTTCCTCAACGTGGTGACAAACGCAAATTATTAGACTTATCCTTGCGAAATGTGAAATACTTCCGTCTCGATAAGTTGAAGAAAGGGGATAAGTCTCAAAAACAAACTCATTCTGATAGAATATTGGAAAGAATGAGAACCGATTTAAGATTAAAGGATTTGCCTACACATATAGAATGCTTCGATAATTCGAATATTCAGGGTACTCATCCAGTTGCTTCGTGTGTGGTATTTAGAAATGCTCGCCCCTACAAAAAGGATTATCGTCATTTTAATATTAAAACTGTAGTTGGTGCAAATGATTTTGCATCGATGGAGGAGATAATATATAGAAGGTATAAACGATTACTTGAAGAGGATAAATCATTACCACAGTTAATTGTAATTGATGGTGGAAAAGGACAGTTAGGAGCTGCCTTAAATAGTTTGGACAAATTAAATTTGCGGGGTAAAATTTCAGTGATTGGTATTGCTAAAAAATTGGAGGAAATCTATTTTCCTGGAGATCCATATCCTCTTTATTTAGATAAAAACTCTGAAACCTTAAAAACGATCCAACATTTAAGAAATGAATCGCACCGTTTTGCCATTACATTCCACAAACAAAAAAGATCAAAATCATTTATTGGCTCGGAATTGGATAAAATTGACGGAATAGGACCTAAATCTGTTCAAAAATTAATTCAAAGATTTAAATCCGTTGAAAATATAAAGAAAGCCACGTTAGATGAGATTATTTCTGAATTAGGTAACAAGAAAGCTTTAACTGTTTGGAAATACTTTAATTAAGTGTATTTTATTAAAGTGATAGTATTAGTTTTAAGTTGCTCCTTTTCAACACTTTAAAATCACGATGCATTTAAAAAAGTACTTGCAATAATTCACTAGAACTTAAATTATTAAAGTATAAATTAAGATTATTATTGCTAATAACCTTATTGATAGCGAATTTAGTGTGATTTACTCCTTTAAGATGCTCATAAAATTCATTTATTGCTTCTTTATTGATACAATTACCTGCTAATTCAATAGATTCAATTCTTCCTTTTGAAACTTTCATTTCAATCTCCAATATTCGTCCTCCTGAAAAATTACTTATTTTTTCAAAAGTATAAGTAGGCGAGTAGCCAAAGTTCCATTCCAGGCTCTTGTATTTTTCTTCTTTGAGTTTATTTATTGCCTGTTTATCCGAATCAGACAATTGGAATATTGATCCTGTAGGGTAGATATTCTTTATTTCTGATAAAATATGCTCTGCCAATTGATTTATTGAAATAGGATGTAAGAGGTAATCGGAGATATTCGTCACCCGACTTCTGATAGATCTTACACCTCTATCTTTAAATTTTAAAGGATTAACCTTTAACAACTGGTTTAAACGTTTTAAATCGCTTGAAAATAGCATCGTGCCATGCTGCATTACTTTATTTCGATATACATGAGAGGCATTACCTGAAAACTTTTTACCATCAATCGTTAAATCGCTTTTACCTTCAAACTTTGCATTTACTTCAAGTTTTTGAAGAGCATTAATTATTGGCTCACTGTATTTTTTAAAATTAACAAGCTTTCCTTTTTCACCTTTTTTAATGAAACAATAGTTTAAATTGCCCAAATCATGAAAAACAGTTCCACCACCAGAGAGTCTTCTAATAACAGGTATATTTTCAGCTTCTACTTTATCTAAATTGATTTCTGCCAGTGTATTTTGATGCTTGCCCACAATTAAGGCAGGTTGATTTATATACAGAAAGAAGAAATCTTTATCGTACATTTTTAATAAATACTCTTCGCTTGCTATATTAAAAAACGGATCTTGAGAGTCACTGATGTAATAATTCATGATATGTTGTAATGTTCGAATTACAAATATGATTATTATTTGTGAAAGATTTTTATTTAGAATCGTTTTTAATAATGTTTTTTTGAAGGGAAGAGACATTCAGATCTGCCATTAAAACTCAGATTGAATTATATTTAAATATTCACATTAAATATAATATCTTAATAAATATATTGTTATGAGAGTTGTTATACAGAGAGTAAGCAAAGCTTCCGTTAAAGTAGATAATAAGATTATAGGAGCCATTGACTCTGGTTTAATGATTTTAGTTGGAATTGAATGCAATGATTCTAGGGAAGATGCGGAATGGTTGAGTAAGAAAATATGTAATCTTCGTATTTTTGATGATGAAAATGGCGTAATGAATAAATCCCTAATTGATGTCTCAGGAAAGATACTCGCAATTAGTCAATTTACCTTACATGCAAAAACGAAGAAAGGCAACCGCCCTTCCTATATTGCAGCGGCAAAACCTGATGTTTCTATTCCTTTGTACCAATATTTTGTAGATCAATTGGAGAAGGATTCGGATTCGAAAGTAGAAACGGGAGAGTTTGGTGCAGATATGCAGGTTTCATTAATTAATGATGGACCGGTTACAATTGTTATGGATACTAAAAATAAGGAGTAGTATGAATTCAAAGGAAATTAGTATTTCAGAGGCACAAAAAGTGGTCGATAATTGGATCAAGAAATATGGAGTTCGTTATTTTAATGAACTGACCAATATGGCAATACTTACCGAAGAAGTGGGAGAGGTGGCAAGGATCATTTCGAGAAAGTACGGCGAACAATCGTTTAAAGAAAAGGACAAGTTGGTTGATTTAGGAGATGAAATGGCTGATGTACTTTGGGTTTTAATCTGTTTGGCAAATCAAACAGGTGTAGATTTAAACGAGGCTTTTCAGAAAAATATGGAAAAAAAGACTCAAAGAGATGCCGAGAGACATAAAAACAATGGTAAACTTTCTGCCGATTAGCTCGTTATGAGATGGAAAAGCTAAATTTTTATTATAGTTTTGTGCCTTAATCGTTAAGATATGCAAAAGGAAAATCTTTTGTATTTATGGAAAAATCAGCGGAAACGTCCGCAACTGGTTAATTATTATTTATTTACATTGTGTAGCGCCAAGTATTGGATTTGACGCTCCATCCTAATTAAAATTTAGCAAGGATGAAAAAAGACATTTTAGAGATCTTGAAATCGTACAATTTAGAATTGAATGATCAGGAGGTTGCTAATCAGGTAAAAGAGATTATCGCTTCTGATTTTGACAAGTTGTACACTGTTGAGAATTTAAAGAAAAACTTTTCGTTAATTGATTTAACGACTTTAAATTCGAATGACACACACGCAAGAGCCAAAAGTTTTGCAGAAAATGTAAATAACTTCCAGAATGATTTTGACATGCCGAATGTTGCCGCAATTTGCGTATATCCATACCAGGTGCCAACATTAAATGAAAACTTAAAAGCAGAAGGCGTTAATATTGCTTCTGTTGCCGGTGTTTTCCCATCTTCACAATCATATATTGAAGTTAAGGCATTAGAATGTAAAATGGCTGTTGAAAAAGGAGCTGATGAAATTGATATTGTAATTTCAATTGGAGCTTTTTTAGAAGGGAATTATCAGACTGTTTATGATGAAATTGTTGCACAAAAAGAAGCTTGCGGAAAAGGTCATTTAAAAGTGATTTTAGAAACTGGTGAGTTAAAAACTGCAACCAACATTCGCACAGCATCAATTCTTGCAATGGAAGCAGGTGCCGATTTTATCAAAACATCTACAGGTAAAGTTCCTGTAAATGCAACTTTAGAAGCGGCTCATATCATGACTCAGGCAATTACTGAATATTTTGAGAAGACTGGTCGTATGGTTGGTTTTAAGCCTGCAGGAGGTATTTCTACAGCTAAGGATGCTATTGAGTTCTTCGCGATATCTAATAACAACTTGGGTGAAGAGTGGTTGAACAACAAATGGTCTAGAATTGGAGCATCGAGTTTAGCTAATAATTTATTGACTGAACTTCACAGAATTGAAACAGGAGAAGACAAACAAATCACTTACTTTTAGTATTGATTGCTTATAATTTTTAAAAAGTCGGAATTTTTTTCCGACTTTTTGCATTATAAAAAGATAAATTATTTAACTTCGGTAAGGTATTTATAATTAAATAAAAATCTCTTTTTGATATAATAAATGTACAAGGAAGCTTCTGAAAATCTTAATCACAGAATTGTTGAATTAGAAAAAGAACTCTCACAATTAAAAAAATTGCGAGAGAATCAATCTAATTCAATTCAGAACTTGGTACAGAATTCTAATAAAAAATCTTTTCTTTCTGTTATTGATCCTAACTTTACTTTAATTGAGGTGAATGACAGTAGATTGCAGCAACTTGGAGTTGAAAGAGATGAAGTACTTGGTGGAAAATGTCATAAAGTATTTTATAATCTTGATAAAACTTGTGAAGAGTGTACTGTTAATGAGGTAATTAAAACGAAACAGACAGGTAAATTTTTAAAATCATATAACCATAAGGGATCCATTAGATTTGAAGAAAAATTGGTTAAACCGATTCTTAGCGAAGCTGGGGATATAGAACGATTGGTTATCGAGACTGAAGACATTTCGAGTTATTACAATTTAGTTGACAAGGTTGGTCAGCGAGAAGAGTTTTTTAAAAATATTTTTGAATTAGCGGGTGATGCTTTTTTAGTTCATGATGAGAAGGGGAATATATTGGAATTTGGATCACAATTGCCCAAATTGCTTGAATATACTCCAGATGAACTGAAGAATTTAACTATAAGTGATATTGATGATCCTTCAAAATCATTAGGATTTGAGAATAGGCAGGAACAATTTGAAGGTCAGAACAATTTATTATTCGAGACTGAAATCATAAAAAAATCAGGTACAAGAGTTCCTGTTGAAGTCAGTGCTAGTTTAATTCCTATTGAAGGGCATAGACTCTTTTTTGTCTCCTTACGAAATGTGGGAAAACGAAAGAAGGCGGAAGAGAATCTTCGTTTAAGTGTAAAAACTTTCCAGACTCTAGTCGAAAATGCTCCGGATTTAATCATGAGATTCGACCGGGAATTCAAACATTTATTTGTTAATTCAGCTGCAAAAACCATTTTAGGTATATCTCCAAATGAATTCATTGGTAAAACACATGAAGATATGGGTTTTCCAAAAGAGCACTGTGATTTTTGGGCTGACGAGATGGAGAAAGTATTTACAAGTTCAAAATCAACAACAGTTGAATTTACACTTGAAATTGAGGAAGAGGAACATTATTTCGAATGGCAGTTAATTCCTGAATTTGAATCAAATGGGGAGACAGTTACTTTAATGGCTGTAGCACGTGATATAACCAATCAGAAGCTTAATGAGAAGGCATTAAAAGAAGCTATTCAAACTAAGGATAAGTTTTTCTCTATCATTGCCCATGATCTTAAAAATCCATTTAATGTGATGCTTCCAATGGCAGAAGGACTTAAAGAAAACCTGCATACCTTGGATAAGGAACAAATAACAGAAATGGTTGCATTGATAAATTCTGCAGTTAAGCAAGAGTATAATCTTTTGGAGAATCTTCTGGAGTGGTCGAGAGCGCAAACAGGAGCGATTAAACTGAAACCAAAGAAAATTGACCTTAAAAGGTTAACAGAGTTAAATTTGAACTTGAATTATGCCAAAACGCAAAGTAAAAATATTTCTGTTGAATTTACTCCAGGCGCAAAAAATACAGCATTTGCCGATGAATATATGGTAGACACAGTTATTAGAAATCTCGTATCTAATGCATTAAAATTTACTCACTCTAAAGGTAAAATGAAGATTAATATTGTGTCAAATGAATCGAAGATTCACTTTCATATTCAAGATAATGGTATAGGTATAAGTCCTAAAAATCAGGAGAAATTATTTAGAATTGATACCAATTTTAATAGAGCAGGAACCAATGATGAATTAGGAACGGGTATTGGTCTGATCTTGTGTAAAGAATTCATTGAGCAAAATGGAGGTAATATTAGTGTTGAAAGTGAAGTAGGGAAGGGAAGTAAATTCTCATTTAGCCTCCCAATTTAATTATTTTGTTCTCGATATTGTATATTCAACCAATTGATTTAATGCACGTTTAGCTTCAGTATCTGGAAAAGAAGAAATCGATTCAAGAGCTTTTTGTTTGTACTCAAGCATCTTTTCTCTCGTATATTCAATTCCACCATTTTCTTTAACAAATTGAATTAGCTCATTTACTTTTTCATTATTCTTATTGTGCTTGCGAATAATTTTCAGAGCCCAGCGTTTATCTTTTTCGGATATCTGACGAAGTACATAAATTAAGGGAAGAGTCAACTTTTTCTCCTTAATGTCATTACCAGTTGGTTTGCCAATACTTCCTTGCTTTTCGTAATCAAACAAATCATCTTTCATTTGAAAGGCTATTCCCAGGTTTTCACCAAATTCTTTTAATTTTTGCTGATCTTCTTCATTTGCTTTTGCAGATATTGCACCCAAATGTGTGCAAGAAGCTATTAAACTGGCAGTTTTCTTGTAAATGATATCAAAATAAACTTCCTCGGTTATGTCTAATTTCCTTGATTTTTCAAGCTGAAGCAATTCACCTTCACTCATTTCTCGTACGGCATCCGAAACCACTTGTAATTGCTCATATTCTTTGTTTTCAAGAGCAACAAGCAATCCTTTTGATAGGAGGTAATCACCAACTAAAACAGCTGCTTTCGATTTCCACAGAGCATTAATTGAGAAGAAGCCTCTACGTTCATAGGCTTCATCAACAACATCATCGTGAATTAATGTAGCGGTGTGCAGCAATTGAGTTAATGCAGCAGCAGTATAAGTTGAAGGAGTGACTTTATCGATTAATTTGGCACTCAAAAACACCAAAATAGGTCTTATTTCTTTCCCTTTACGCTTAATAATGTAGTTGTTGATAATATCAAGCAATCGAATTTTACTTTTCATCGATTGCCTAAAATAGGACTCAAATTCATCCATTTCAGCCTTTACGGGAGCCTTAATCTCTTTAATACTGCTTCTTTTCAAACTCATAGCAACCAAAGTTAATAATTTATCTTTGTCCTGAAAGTGGGCAGTTTTCCAATTTTGACAAATAGAAAAACCTCGTTTTTATTAAGACTACGAATAAATTATCTACAAACTCAGAAATTTAAATATTTCGATATGAATATAGAGATCATTCACGAATATATTTATATATTTGCATTTGATAATTTACGTGATTAATCTTAGTGTATGAAAATTAAAGAATTAGAACCTGAAAAGTTGGAGCAGGCGGCAAATATGCTAAAGGCGATCGCTCATCCGATGAGAATAGCAATTTTAGGATATCTTGAGGACGGTAAGAAACTTACGGTAACCGAAATTCATGAATTATTAAAGATTGAACAATCTACTACTTCTCATCATTTGGGAATCTTAAAAGATAAAGGAGTATTATCTTCAAAAAGAGAAGGTAAGAACACTTACTATTTTTTAAAGCACTGCAGTTTGAGCAATATCGTCGATTGTATTAGCAATTGTACGCATGCATAAAGAAATTAAAACCGGCACTATCCGGTTTTTTTTATGATATAAAAAAATGGCAAAAATTAGATTAACCAAAGAGTTCCATTTCGAAATGGCTCACGCCTTATGGAACTACGATGGATTGTGTAAAAACATTCACGGTCATTCATATATTTTGTATGTGACTGTGATAGGAGAACCCATTGAGGATGTTTCTAATCCTAAATTGGGTATGGTGATGGACTTTGGAGATTTAAAAAAGATTGTTTCCGAAGAAATTGTAGATCAGTTAGATCATGCTTTGGTATTGAGTAAGGCTGTACCAAATGTTGAGAGTTTAAACATTCCAGAAATGTTTGAACGATTTTTCATTACGGAATATCAGCCAACATGTGAAAATATGATTGCAGATTTTGCAGATCGTATTAAAGGTAGATTGCCTGAACATGTTCAGCTACACTCTTTAAAACTGCACGAAACTGCAACCTCCTTTGCGGAATGGTATGCATCCGATAACGAATAAGAGTTCGACATATAAATTGAACCCGGAAGGAATTCCGGGTTTTTTTATTGCCTAATTTTCAAATAGAATTGCTCTCTTTCTAATATCTTGTATTTTTGTCTAACGGATAAGACTTCCTTATCCATTCAAACCAAATAACGAATAATTTTATGCACTCATCAGCTAGCAATTCTGGCAAAAAACTCTTTCTTCTTGATGCTTTTGCTTTGATATACAGATCGTATTACGCGTTTATAAAGAATCCCAGATATACATCAACAGGTATCAATTCGTCTGCAATGCTTGGATTTACCAATACATTACTTGAGGTTCTCGAGAAGGAAAAACCATCGCATATTGCGGTAGTTTTTGATCCGGTTGGTCCAACTTTCCGACATGATATGTTTAAGGAGTACAAGGCACAGCGTCCACCGATGCCTGAAGATTTGCGTAAATCTATTCCATATATCAAATCCATTATTCAGGGATTTAATATTCCTGAATTCGATGTGGAAGGATACGAAGCCGATGATGTAATTGGAACTTTGGCTAAAAAGGCTGAGAAAGAAGGCTTCTCTGTGTACATGATGACTCCTGATAAGGATTATGCACAGTTGGTAAGTGATAATATTTTCATGTACAAACCAAAACGTTCAGGAAAGGAAGTTGAAATTTGGGGATTACCTGAAGTACAGGAAAATTTTGGCGTGGAAACAGCCGATCAGATTATTGATTATTTGGGATTGATGGGAGATTCGGCAGATAATATTCCTGGTTGTCCGGGTATAGGACCTAAGACTGCACAAAAATTGATTGGATTGTATAAATCGATAGATGGACTCTATGAGAATACCGATCAACTAAAAGGAAAACAAAAGGAGAGAATTATAGA
>Ga0209692_10001115_pt1 | contig 40653 bp, 42 predicted proteins | sample tdDd472_FD_187129 | JGI IMG/M metagenome (GOLD analysis project Ga0209692, IMG submission 187129) | Marine sediment microbial communities from the Atlantic coast under amendment with organic carbon and nitrate - tdDd47.2 (SPAdes)... | ecosystem: Environmental > Aquatic > Marine > Coastal >...
GTATACATGGTCAGGTCGTTCGTGCCGATGGCGAAGAAATCCGCCGTCTGCGCCAGGGCGTCCGCGGCCAGCGCCGCGCCCGGGATTTCGATCATCACGCCGATCGGGGGGATTTTCTCCGGCAGGGCCTCGCCACGCCGCTGCAGCCGCAGCCAAAGCCGGGTCACGATGTCCCGGACCTGCTTCACCTCCCCCGGCGTCGTGATCATCGGCAGAAGAATGCGCACCGGTCCATGCACCGCCGCCCGCAGAATGGCGCAAAGCTGCGCTTCGAACAGCTTCGGCTCGCGCAGAGACAGGCGGATGGCGCGCACGCCGAGCGCCGGGTTCACCGCATCGCCGACATGATCCTCCAGGATGGCGCCAAGGGAATAGGCCAGTTTCTCGCCGCCGATATCCAAGGTCCGGACCGTGACCGGCCGCCCGTCCATCTGCTGCACGACGGTGCGCAGGATCTCGTATTGTTCGTCCTCGTCGGGCACTTCGCTCCGGTTCATGAACATGAACTCCGTGCGCAGCAAACCGATGCCCTCGGCGCCTGCCTCGGCGGCCTGTTTCGTATCGCGGACCAGTTCCAGATTGGCCAGCAGCGTCACCTTGCTGCCGTCCGCGGTAATGGCCGGCACGTCGCGCAGCCGCTGCAGCTTCACCGATTCGCGCAGCAGGGCCGCGCGCTTGTCCTCGTAGCGGCGCTGGGTCTCCGCGCTGGGATTGACGACGATGCGGCCCGCCTGGCCGTCGACAATGACCAGATCGCCGGTCTTCACGGTTTGCAGCAATCCCGCGGCGCCCAGCACCGCCGGCAGGCCAAGCGACCGGGCCATGATCGCCGCGTGGCCTTCCGCCCCGCCCAGTACGGCCGCGAAGCCGCCGACGACGGCCGGGTCCATCTGGGCGGTATCGGCCGGCGTGATGTCTTCCGCGATCAGGATCGTCCCGGCCGACAGTTCCCCCAGCGTCGGCGCCTGCCCTTCCATCAGGTTCCGCAGCACGCGGCTGCCCACCTCGCGCACATCGCTCGCCCGTGCCGCGATATAGGGGTCGTCCAACTGCTCGAAGCCGCGCGCCAAATGCGTGAACTCGCTCTGGACCGCGGCTTCCGCGTTGATCCGGCCTTCCTGGATGCGCCGGCGGAACCCGCGCACCAGCCGGGATTCGTCCAGCATCGCCGCATGCGCATCCAGCAGGAATCCCATTTCCTCCGCCGCGGCGGATGGCAGCGTCCTGGATTTCGCCCGCAAGGCCTTGAGCTGCCGCCGCGATTTCGCCAGGGCGCGTTCCAGGCGGTGCGTGTCCGCGGCGACGGCGGCATCGGTCTTCAGGGCGTATTCCGGCACGGCAAGGGACCCGGATTCGATGACCCTGGCCGGTCCGATGGCGATTCCGGGCGCGACGCCGACCCCCAGGAAGGTGGCGGTCGCGCCGCCCGCGGTCTCCGCCTCCCGGTCGATGCGGTCCTTGTCGGTTTCGTCTTCAGTCGGTCTCATCGAAGCCACCGGCAACCAGCCCGGACAGGGCCTTCAGCGCGTCCTGCGCCTGCGGCCCCTCCGCTTCCACGCGGATAGACGTGCCCTTCGCGGCCGCAAGCATCATCAGCCCCATGATCGACGTGCCGGTAACCGAGGTTCCGTCCTTGGTCACGGTCACGTCCGCATCGTAATCGCCCGCCAGTTTGACGAATTTGGCAGCGGCGCGGGCATGCAGACCGCGCTGGTTGCAGATGGTGAGGTCGATTGGGCCGGATTTCATACTATCCCTGAAACGATTTTATTTTTCTGACATGCGGCAGCGCCGAAGCGCTGTTCAAGATTTCGGATCAACCGAGAAGGCTGCTCGCGACGTTGATGTATTTCTTGCCGGCCTCCTGCGCGGCGGCGACGGCGTCGTCCAAGGGCTCGGTCTCGCGAACGCTGGCCAGTTTGATCAGCATCGGCAGGTTCAAGCCCGCGACCACTTCGACCCGCGCCTTGTCCATGATCGAAATGGCCAGATTCGAGGGCGTGCCGCCGAACATGTCGGTCAGAACCACGACCCCTTCCCCGGAATCCACCGCCCGGGCGCCGTCCAATATGTCCTGACGGCGTTGTTCCATATCGTCGTCGGGCCCGATGCAGATCGCTCGGATGTCCTTTTGCGGACCGACAACATGCTCCAGTGCGGCGACGAATTCCTCCGCCAGCCGACCATGGGTTACCAATACCAGACCGATCATTCCGTCATTCTTCCCTTAGCCCGCCCCTGTCTTCGAGATTATCTTCGAGATTGTCGTCGCGTCTCTTCCCGTCGAATCGCGTTGATCGCCGTTCTTATTGATTGGGTTTTTCCAAATCCCGGTTCGTCAAATCCCGGTTCGTCAAATCCCGGTTCGTCAAATCCCGGTTCGTCAAATCCCGGTGTGTTAGATCCCGGTGCGTCAACCCGGCGGACCAGCCCTTCTCGCGGAGCCATGCCGCCAAACGTTCGGCGAAGTGAACCGACCGGTGCTTGCCCCCGGTGCATCCGAAGGCGACGGTCAGGTAACTCTTCCCCTCGCGTTCATACCGGGGCAGGGTAATCTCCAGCAAGCCGGTAAGGCGAGCCCAAAAATCGTCATAATCGGGATCCTGGGCGATATAGGCGCCGACTTCTTCGTCCCGGCCGGTCTTTTCCCGCAAATCCGGGTCGTAATGCGGGTTCGCGAAGAACCGCACGTCGAAGACCAGATCGGCGTCGCGCGGCAAACCCCGGCGGTAGGAGAACGACGCCACCGTGATGGCCAAGGTCGCCTTGCCCCCCATGCGGAACGCGTCCGAAAGCCGCTGCTTCAGTTCCCAGATCGTCAGATCCGTGGTGTCGACCACCAGGTCGGCGGCTTCCCGCATCGGCGCCAGGATGCGCCGTTCCAGATCCAGCCCGTCGCCCACCGGCCGGTCGGCGGCCAGCGGATGCTTGCGCCGCGTTTCCGCATAGCGGCGGATCAGGACCGCGTCCTCGCAATCGAGGAACAGGGTGCGGACGTTCAAGCCCAGTTCCCCGGTCAGGACGGCGATGTCGGATTCGAGCAATTCGGGGCTGAAATCGCGGCTGCGCACGTCGACGCCGACGGCCAGCGGCTTGGCGTCCTGCAACTGGCGCTGCCCGGCGGTGATGCGCGGCAGCAGGGCGAGCGGCAGGTTGTCGATCGCCTCGAACCCCAAATCCTCCAGCACCTTCAGCGCGGTCGACCGCCCGGCGCCGGACATGCCGGTAACCAGGATGATGTCCGGTACGGGGTTCTCCGGTCTGTCTCCCGGTCTATCCCCCCGTCTATCCGCGGCTTTATCCTCTGGCATGTCCCAGCCCTTTCAGGATCAGCTTCACCTTGGCCACCGCCGACGCCTCGAACCCGTCGAGTTCGACGGCCCGGACCGGCGCGCCGTCGATCTCGCGCATCGCCGGGTCCGGCATCCGTTCGATATCACGCCGCGGCTTCAAATCAATGATCAGATCGATCACCGCGTCCGCCCGGTGCGGCATGTCGATGATGCCGAATCCCCGAACTTCCATCTTCCCGGCGATTTGATCGGGCGCGCGCGCGACCGCGCGGCCCTTTTCCAAGCGCACCAGGACCTGGTCGTCGGCGACGAGCTCCCCGCCCGCCTCGATCAGACGGATGGCGAGATCGGTCTTGCCCGCGCCACTGGGTCCCATGATCAGTATGCCGCGCCCGTCCAGGACAAGCGCCGTCGCATGGATATTCCGCTCGGGAGTGTCTTGCATCGGCCGGACAGTAGCCATGGCCGCCGGAAAGCGCGAGTCCCGTCCGGCGGCAATTGCGCAAGTTTCGGGCGGAAATCGCCGGTCGGATGACCTATATTTCCGGGATGAGCCAACACAGCATCACCGTGGAGACACCGACCGGCCCGCTTTGCGTCACCGAGGAGGAGGGCGCGATCACGCGCGTTTCCTGGAACCGCGCGGACGAAGAAAGCCCGACCCCCTTGCTGGAGGAGGCCGCGCGGCAACTACGCGACTATTTCGACGGCAAGCGCCGCGATTTCGATCTGGCCCTGCGCCCGCGCGGTTCGGATTTCCAGAAGGCCGTCTGGCGCCAGATGCTGAAAATCCCCTATGGCGGCACCAAAACCTATGGCGACCTCGCCCGCGCCATCGACGGCACCGCGCGCTCGGTCGGCTCCGCCTGCGGGTCGAACCCGATTCCGGTCATCATCCCCTGCCACCGGGTCGTCGGCGCCGACGGCACCATGACCGGCTTTTCCGGCGGCGAGGGCGTGGAGACCAAACAGGCCCTGCTTAGGCTGGAAGGGGCGCTGCTGCTGTAACGGCGGCTAAGCCGCCGGCAAACGCACGATGAAGCGCGCGCCGCGCGGCTTACCGTCGTGGGTCATGCGGTTTTCGGCCCGGATTTCACCGGCATGGGCTTCCACGATTTGTTTGGAGATGGAGAGGCCGAGGCCGGAATGGGCGCCGAATTTCTCCTCCTGCGGGCGTTCGGTGTAGAAACGGTCGAAGATCGCCTCCAGCTTGGTCGGCGGAATGCCGGGGCCTTCGTCCTCCACCGCGGCTTCGACGAAATCGCCGTCGCGGCGGATCTTCAAATCGATGCGCCCGTCCTTCGGGCTGAAGGTCATGGCGTTGCCGATCAGGTTGCGGAAGACCTGGACCAGGCGGTCCTCGTTGCCCATCACATGGAACGGTCCTTCGCCATGGGCCTCCATGCTGACTTTCGGGCGGCCCGGCCCGTCTTCCGTGCCGACCACGCCGTACATGCCGGCCAGCGCGGCGAGCAGCCCGGCGAGATCCAGGGGCTCCGCCTCCGTCCGGCTCAATTCCGCGTCCAGCCGGGACGCGTCCGAGATATCGCTGATCAGCCGGTCGAGCCGTTCCACGTCGTCGTTGATGATTTCCAGCAATCGGCGGCGCTGTTCGTCGTCCTTGACCTTGGAGACGGTTTCCACCGCGCTCCGCAGGCTGGTCAGCGGGTTCTTGATCTCGTGGCTGACATCGGCGGCGAAGCGTTCGATCGCCACCAGGCGCAGGCGCAGGGCCTGGGTCATGTCCCGCAGCACGCCGGACAGATCGCCGATCTCGTCCGCGCGGTCGGTCATGTCGGGGATTTCTTCTTCCTGCCGGCCGACCGAACGCCCGACGCGGTCGGCCGCCGCGGCCAGCTTGTTGAGCGGCCGGGCGATGGCGCCGGCAAGATAGATCGACAGCGCGACCGTGATCAGCAGCGCGCCGGCGAAGACCATCAGGATCGTCGCGCGCACGTCGCGCAGGGCCGCCTCCACATCCTTGCCGGTCTTCGACAGCATCAACGAACCGAAGACCTTGTAGTAACGCTGAACCGGCAGGGCGACCGAGAGAATCAGATGGCCGCCCTCGGTTTCCCGCACCACGCCCATGATGTCGCCCTGCAGGGCGCGGGCGACTTCCGGATAATCCTCCGCCGCCGGCGTCTCGTCCTCGACATAGCGTTCCATCCGGTTCTCGCCGAACACCATGGTCAGCCCGTCGAGCATATCCAGGATCGGATTGATCACCTCGCCCATGGTTTCCGGCGGGGCCAGTTCCTCGACCTGCACGGAATTGCGGGCCGCCCCCAGACGGCGGGAATCGATGGCGAGCTCCCCATCCTGCAGGAAGAGCCGCGCGCGCAGACCGGACGGGCCCGAAAGGCGGCGGATGATATGCCGGGCCGAGGCGGGGGACAGCACTTCCTGGCCCGCCGTGGTGATGGCGATCGCGCCTTCGCCCAGCGCGCCGGCGAAAATCTCGCCCTGGGCGCGCAAGGCTTCCATTTCCGCGCGGATCAGATTGTCGCGATAGGGACCAAGATAGAGCAGCCCGCCGATGGGAATGGCGAGCGCGATGATGTTCACCATCAGGATCCGCCGGGTCAGCGGCGACAGGAACCGGGCGCGGTCCCGATGGCGCGCGCGCTGGCCGCGCTCCTGGCCCTGATGGCCGAGACGCCTTGGCTTTTGACCGTTCCTGGCAGGCCGGTCCGGACCGGGCAAGGCCCAGTCGGAGGACGGCGCACCGCCGCCCGGATCCCCCTGCCCCCTCATCGATGCCACCGGACCTCACACACGGTCATTCGTCCTTATATCGATATCCGACACCGTAGAGCGTTTCGATCTGGCCGAACTCGTCATCCAGTTGGCGGAATTTCCGGCGCAGCCGCTTTATGTGACTGTCGATCGTCCGGTCGTCCACATAAATACTTTCGCCATAGGCGGCATCCATCAGCTGGTCGCGGCTTTTCACCATGCCCGGCCGCGTCGCCAGCGCCCGCAGGATGAGGAATTCGGTCACCGTCAGCGGAACCTCGTCCCCCTTCCAGGTGCAGACATGGCGGTTGGCGTCCAGCCGCAGGTTGCCGCGGACCATGATGCCCTCGCCGCTTTCGGGCGGGATCTGTTCCAGCTCGACGCGGCGCAGCAGCGTGCGGATGCGTTCGATCAGCAGGCGCTGCGAGAAAGGCTTGCGGATATAATCGTCGGCGCCGAGGCGCAGGCCCATCAGCTCGTCCACCTCGTCATCCTTCGAGGTCAGGAAAATCACCGGCAGGCGGGTCTGCTTGCGCAGCTTCTGCAGCAGTTCCATCCCGTCCATGCGCGGCATCTTGATGTCCAAAACGGCCAGATCGACGGGATTGGTGTTCATCCCCTGGAAGGCGCTTTCGCCATCGGTATAGGTGGTCACATTGAACCCCTCCGCTTCCAGGGCCATGGAAACGGACGTCAGGATGTTCCTATCGTCGTCGACCAGCGCAATCTTGTTTTGCGTCATCAAGGTGCCTTTCCCCGGTTGTGCAGCAAATTCCCGCGACTCCCCGACTTAGTCAAAAAACCTCAGTCAAAACGCCGCACCCGGCATCATAGGGTCAACTATGGCGAAATTGCGGCTTAAGCTGGGTATTATTGTGTTCATTTTCCACTGCAATCATGCACTTGCCGCCGGTCTTGGGCCACCGGAAAGCGGGTTCACGGGAATCTCGGCCCGGGCGGGGGCTTGCAGCGGCGCGGCGGCGACGCTACCTCACCCGGCAAGCAGGTCCCCGCGACCGAAGTGAAATGCTCCGCCCGAAGTGGCTCAGCCCAGGGGCCGAACCCCAGGAAGAAGGAAGCCGAATGCGCCGCGTTCTGACCTCGCCGATCTTCATTGCCCTCGTCGCCGGCATCATGGCCGCCGTGGCGATCGGGTTCATTGCCTGGCAGCAGTTCGGCGGCCCCAGAATGGCGCAGAACAGCGGCGCGGTCATCGTGCCCGCGACCAAGATCGGCGGCGATTTCGATCTGGTCGACGCATCGGGCGCCCGCGTCACGCCCGGCAGTTTCCCGGACAAATATCTGCTGGTCTATTTCGGCTACACCTATTGCCCTGATGTCTGCCCGACCGATCTGGCGATCGTCGGACAGGCGATGGACGCCCTGGAACAGTCGGATGCCGGCGCGGCGGCGAAGGTTCAGCCGATCTTCATCACCGTCGACCCGGCCCGTGACGGCCCCGACACGGTCGGCGTTTTCGCCGAAACCTTTCATCCGCGCCTTGTCGGCCTGACCGGAAGCGACAAGCAGATCGCCGACGCCGCGGCCGCCTTCCGCGTTTATTATGCCCGCCGGGACATGGATGATGGAAACTATCTGATGGACCATTCCGCGTTTACCTATCTGGTCGGGCCCGAAGGCGCCGTCATCGGCATTTTCAAGCACGACACCGCGCCGGACGACATGGCGCAGGGCATTGCGGCTCTGGTCTCGGGATAAGACCCAGGGGCTGAACACGGTATCCACTTCGAGGGATCGAACATGGCAGAGCCAACCAAGACCCAAAGCCCCGGCGAAATCATCCGCGGTTTGATCCGCGCCCAGGACCACGCCACGCTGGCCACGAAGATGCGCGCCGGCGGCGAGGCGGTCGAGGGCGCCGGCGCGCCCTATGCGTCGCTGGTCCTGCTGGCCTGCGCGCCGGACGCATCCCCGCTGCTGCTGGTAAGCACGCTGGCCGACCATACCAAGAACCTGCTGGCGGACCCGGTCTGCTCGCTGATGATCGACGGAACCCAGGGTCTGGCCGATCCGTTGACGGGCGCACGCGCCACCCTGCAATGCACCTTGGAGAGGACCGACGACAGCAGCCTGCTGGACCGCTATATCCGCCGCCATCCCAGCGCCGCCCTGTATGCCGGTTTCGGCGATTTCAGCCTGTACCGGATGAATGTGCAGCGCGCCCATCTGGTGGCCGGTTTCGGCAGGATCCATTGGGTCGGCGGCGGCGATGTCCTGTTTGACGCCGCCGGGGCCGCGGATCTGGCGCAGCAGGAAAGCGGTGTCGTCGAGCATATGAACGACGACCACGGCGACGCCGTCGGCCTTTACGCGAACGTCCTGCTGAGCCGGTCCGGCGTCGGCTGGCGGATGACGGGCGTCGACCCGGAAGGCGCCGATCTGCGCCGCGACGGGGAGGTCGCGCGGCTGGTTTTCGACAAGCCGGTGCGCGATGCCGAATCGGCGCGCGTCGAACTGGTTCGGCTGGTGAAGCGGGCCAGAAACACGTGACCGGCGGGAAATCGGCGGAAATCGGGTGTTTGGATTCTTTCCAAGGGGTCCCCAAGCCGATATAAACCGGCGCTTGAGGATGGAGACGGCGGTTCATTGGTATCAGCGTGGTCCGCACCGTCATGCATCGGGTCAACCGGTGTGACGGCGGACACGGCGTTGGCTTGGATCGGGAACTAAAAGCGAATGCGGGGACGGGGGATCGCCCCGACGTATTCCAGAGGACACAGAGGAGGACACGTTGGCCAGTCAAGCCGGCTCAAAAGACCTTTCCGCACACGGCGTCGTGAATTCCGGAACGGTCCATTGGAATCTGGGCGCCGAACCGCTCTACGAAAACACCATCGCAAACGGATTGGGGACCATCACCGCCGGCGGCGCGCTGCGCGTCGAAACCGGCAAATTCACCGGCCGTTCGCCGAACGACAAATTCATCGTCGACGAATCGAGCAGCACCGACGACATCTGGTGGGGTTCGGTCAACCGCCCGACGACGCTTGAGATCTACGAGCGCCTGAAAGCGAAGATCCTGGCTTATTATCAGAGCCGCGACCTGTTCGTTCAGGACCTCTATGCCGGCGCGGCGGTCGAACACCGCCTGAACGTCCGCGTGATTTCCGACAGTCCCTGGCACGCGCTGTTCGCCCGCAACATGTTCATCCGCCCGGCGCGCGAAGCCCTGGGTTCGTTCGAACCGCAATTCACGGTGCTGCACGCGCCGATGCTGCACGCGGATCCGTCGATCGACGGCACCAATTCCGAAGTCTTCATCGTCGTCAATTTCGCGGAACGCACCGTTCTGGTCGGCGGCAGCCGTTATGCGGGCGAGATCAAGAAATCGATCTTCAGCATCATGAACTACCTGCTGCCGGCGCGCGGCGTGCTGCCCATGCATTGCTCCGCCAATATCGGCGAGGCGGGCGACACCTCGATCTTCTTCGGCCTCAGCGGCACGGGCAAGACGACCTTGTCGGCCGACGGCACCCGCCGCCTGATCGGCGATGACGAGCATGGCTGGTCGGATGAGGGCGTCTTCAACTTCGAAGGCGGCTGTTATGCCAAGGTCATCAACCTGAGCCAGAAGATGGAGCCGGAAATCTACGCGACCACGCAGCGGTTCGGCACCATCCTGGAAAACGTCGTCTATGACGAAGAAACAAGGGAACTGGACCTCGACGACGGCTCGCTCGCGGAGAATACCCGCGCCAGCTATCCGATCGACTTCATCCCGAATATCGAACCGTCGGGCATGGGCGGTCAGCCGACCAATATCGTCATGCTGACGGCCGACGCCTTCGGCGTGCTGCCGCCGATTTCGGAACTGACGCCGCAGCAGGCGATGTACCACTTCCTGTCGGGCTACACCGCGCGCGTCGCGGGCACCGAACGCGGCGTCACCGAACCCAAGGCGACCTTCTCCACCTGCTTCGGCGCACCCTTCATGCCGCGTCATCCAAGCGTCTACGCGAAGATGCTGGGCGAGAAGATGGCCAAGACCGGCGCCAAATGCTGGCTGGTCAATACCGGCTGGTCCGGCGGGTCCTACGGTACGGGCAAGCGCATGCGGATCGACTATACCCGCGCCATGGTCCGCGCCGCGGTCGAGGGCAAGCTGGCCAGCGTCGCCCGCGTCCAGGACCCGAATTTCGGCCTGCTGATTCCCGATCAGGTGCCGGAAGTTCCCGCCGATGTCCTGCGCCCGCGCGAGACCTGGCAGGACGGCAAGGCCTATGACAGCGTCGCCAGCGACCTGCGCGGCATGTTCGAGAACAACTTCAAACAGTTCGAAGGCCATGTCTCGGAAGACGTGAAAAAGGCCGGCATCTACGCCGCCTGACCCGCCGCACGGGCAGAAAAGTCAAAAGGCCGGGGCCAACCGCTCCGGCCTTTTTCTTTTGCGGCGGCGGGCCGACCTCAGCCCTCCGGCACCAGTGTCAGTTTCGGGGTCGGCTGCTGGATCGACTGGATGTCCCAGACATACTGGGTCGGGTTGCCCTGGATGACCTGGCTGGCATTGTGGTCCAGCACCCGCGCATTGGTCCACAACCGCACCACGCCGCGCGTGTCGAAGCCTTTCGCCACCAATTCGTCCCGATACTGCTTGTTCGGCTTGTCGCCTTCGATCCGGACCAGGCCGTCCTCGCCGCGCTTGATCGTCATGAAGGGCGCGTTGCGGCGGACGAAACTGAAATTGCCGCGTTCCACGATGTTGCTCTGGCGTTTGTATTTCACGCGGTAGCGGGCCTGGCCCAGATAGGTGACTTCCTCGAAACCGGAATCGCGTTTCAGGTCCTGTTCGTAGACGGCGATTTCGTCCGTGTCGTCGGCCCGCACTTCGTTCTGGCCGATCTTGCGCAGGAAATTGAACGCCACCAAGTCGCCCTCATAGATGAAGGCGTATTTGCCGGACTTGTCGATGTTCATGTCCAGCTTGAACCGGTCCGGCAGGTAGCAGCCGCTCAACACCAGCACTACGGCGAGGGCGAGAACGGGACCGATCAGCCGGCGCAGGGCCGGGGACATAGGTAACGTCATGGCATTCCTCCTGGCCGCAAGAGGACCATATTCGGCCCCCCTTGAACAGGCGGCACGATCCAACCGGTCCTAATGCGCTTCCCGCCAATTGTCGGCCACGCCCGCTTCGACCACCAGCGGCACGGTCAGGCTGCGCGCCGGGCCGGCGGCCCCTTCCATCACGTCGCGGATCACCGGAATCGCCTTTTCCGCCTTGGCGTCGGGCGCTTCGAAGATCAATTCGTCATGCACCTGCAGCAGCATGGTGACGTCGTCGAGCCCGGCCTCGGCCAGCGCGGCGGGAATGCGGATCATCGCGCGCTTGATGATGTCCGCGGCCGTGCCCTGGATCGGCGCGTTGATCGCCTGGCGTTCCGCATAGCTGCGGCGCATCGGATTCTTGTCGTTGATGCCGTCCAGGTGGATGCGGCGCCCAAACAGCGTCTCCACATAGCCCTTTTCGCGACAGCCCTCGACCGTGTCATCCATGAACTGACGGATGCCGGGGAACCGTTCGAAGTATTGGTCGATATAGGCCTTCGCCTCGCCCCGGCTGACGCCGATCTGATTGGCCAGCCCGAAGGCGGAAATCCCGTAGATGATGCCGAAATTGATCGCCTTCGCCTTGCGCCGGGTTTCCGGGTCCATCTCGTCCAGCGGCACGCCGAAAACCTCCGACGCGGTCATGGCGTGAATGTCGAGCCCGTCCAGGAAGGCCTTTTTCAGGGCGTCGAGGTCGGCGATTTCCGCCACCAGACGCAATTCGATCTGGCTGTAGTCCAGGCTGATCAGTTTGCAGCCGGGCGCTGCGACGAAGGCTTCGCGGATGCGCCGCCCTTCCGCCGTGCGGATCGGAATATTCTGCAGGTTCGGATCGGTGGAGCTGAGGCGGCCGGTCTGCGCGCCGACCATGGAATAGGAGGTATGAACGCGTTTGGTTTGCGGATTGATCTGGGTGACCAGCGCATCGGTATAGGTGCTTTTCAGCTTCGACAGGCCCCGCCAGTCGAGCACTTTCTGGACGATCTGATGCTCCAGCGCCAACGGCTCCAGCACGCCAGAATCGGTCGAATAACCGCCGGTCTTGGTCTTCTTTCCACCCTTCAGGCCGAGCTTGTCGAACAGGATCTCCCCCAACTGCTTGGGCGAGCCGACATTGAATTCCTGCCCGGCATCCTGGTGGATTTCCACCTCCAGGTCGGCGATCCGCCTGGCGAATTCGTCGCTCATCTGCTTCAGGGTCTTGGGATCGACCATGATCCCGGCGCGTTCCATATCGGCGAGGATCGGCACCAGCGGCCGCTCGATCGTCTCGTAGAGCGTCACCATCCGGTCGGCCAGCAGGCGGGGTTTCAGCACCCGGTGCAGGCGCAGCGTGATGTCCGCGTCCTCGGCCGCGTAGGCCAGCGCCTTGTCCAGCGGCACGCGATCGAAGGTGATCTGGTTCTTGCCCTTGCCGCAGACCTCCTCGAACTTGATCGTCTTCAGGCCGAGATGCAGGTCCGCCAGTTCGTCCATGCCATGGCCGTGCGACCCGCCGTCGACGCAGAAGGACAGCAGCATCGTGTCGTCGATCGGCGTTACCGGCACATTCAGCCGGCCCAGGATCAGCATGTCGTATTTCAGGTTCTGGCCGACCTTCAGCACCGACGGATCGGCAAGCACCGGGCGCAGCAGGTCCAGCGCCTCTTCCAGGGCGATCTGTTTCGGCGCTTCCGAATTGCCGCTGGACAGCAGGTCGCCTTCCCCTTCGCCGACATGGCCGAGCGGGATGTAGCAGGCCTTGCCCGGTTCGGTGCTGAGGCAGATCCCCACCAGATCCGCCACCATGGCGTCCAGACCGGTGGTTTCCGTGTCCACGGCAAGGACACCTGTCCGATACGCATCGGCGATCCAGTCCTTCAGGGAGTCGATATCCTGGACCAGCCGGTAATCGGTTTCGGTCGGTGAATTGACCGCCTCGCCGGCTTCCAGCGCCGCTTCCTCGGTCTGGAAACGGGCGATCAGCCGCTTGAATTCCATCTGTTTCAGGAAGGCCATCAGCCGGTCGCCGTCGAGCGGGCGTCGTTTCAGCTCCTCCAGCGGCACATCCAGCGGGACGTCCTGTTTCAGCTGCACCAATTGGCGGGAAATCCGGGCGAGATCCGCATACTCGATCAGGCTTTCGCGGCGCTTGGGCTGTTTGATCTCGCCGGCGCGTTCCAGCAGCGAATCGAGGTCGCCGTATTCGTTGATCAGCTGCGCCGCCGTCTTGATGCCGATTCCCGGCACGCCGGGCACGTTGTCGGTCGAATCACCCGCCAGCGCCTGCACGTCGACCACCTTGTCTGGCGGCACGCCGAACTTTTCCACCACCTGTTCGTGGTGGATGGACTGGTTCTTCATGGGATCCCACATCTCGATCCCGCCATCGACCAGCTGCATCAGATCCTTGTCGGAGGAGACGATGGTGACCTTCGACCCCCGCGCCACCGCCTGCTTGGCATAGGTGGCGATCAGGTCGTCCGCCTCGTAGCCTTCCATTTCCAGGCAGGGCAGGTTGAAGGCCTCGGTCGCTTCGCGAATCAGCGCGAATTGTGGCACCAGTTCCTCCGGCGCGTCAGGCCGGTGCCCTTTGTAGTCGGGATAGATGTCGTTCCGGAAATTGATCCGCTTGGCGTCGAAGATGACGGCCAGATAGTCCGCGTCCGTCTGCTCGATGAGGTTCAGGATCATCGAGGAGAACCCCATCACCGCATTGGTCGGCGTTCCGTCCGAGCGGCTCATCGGCGGCAGGGCGAAGAAGGCCCGGAAAATATAGGCGGAGCCGTCGATCAAATAGAGGTGGCGCGGAACGGCGTCGGTCATGGAAATCGGGTCCTGGAAATGGTCCTGCAACGGGGACCGCAGTATGGACGTCCACGCCCGGTACGGAAAGGGCCGCGATGCATCCGGATTCGGGCGCCGGGCGTGCCGGCGCCCCGGCACATCGGCACATCGGCACATCGGCACATCGGCATACTGGCGCAGTTTCCCGAATCCCAGATATCCTTTCCGTCCAGGACAAACCGATCGGAAGGGGTCCACCGTGATTTTCACCGCGCCCAACAGGACGACCGTGCTTGAAAAGGACGGACCGGTCCTGGTCGAACTTGTCCGGCAATTGTTGGAACGCTATCCGGACGAGTTCCTGCAGATCCCCTTCATCCGAACCGCCCTGGCCACGATGAAGATCGATGCGCTGGACAAGAACACCTTGAAGATGGGCCAAGTCGAAGATCCGGCCGCCCTCGTCGAAAACGCCCTTTCCCACAACATCGACGGCATGATCGGCAAGATATCCTTGTTCCGCCCGGCGATCCTGGTGATGCCGCTGCGCAGTTTGGACCATGTTGCCGAAAACATGAAAACGGCCCGGGTCCTTTCCGTGGGTCCGCGCACCGAGGCGGAGATCTACACGTTGATCGCCTGCGGGTTCGAGCCCTCGAACATCCGCGGTCTGGACCTGTTTTCCTATTCCGACTTTGTCGATGCGGGCGACATGCACGCCATGCCCTATGAGGATAACAGCTTCGATATCGTCATTCTTGGCTGGGTCCTGGCCTATTCGAACGATCAGAAGAAGGCGGCCGCGGAAGTGCTGCGCGTCCTGCGCCCCGGCGGCATCGTTGCCGTCGGCTACGAATACACCGCCTTAACCAGCGAGGAACTGCGCGACCAGGGCAGCGATGTTGCCGACGCGCCGAAACTGAAAACCACCGATCAGATCCTGGATCTGTTCGCGCCGCATGTCGAAGACGTCTATTTCCGGCACGATATCCACGCGTCGCGCAAGGCAAAGCCGGGCAGCCTGATGACGATCTTCAGCACGTCGACGGCATCAGGGGCCTAGGCGCCGCGCCACCGCAGCGGTTCGGCGTGTTCTAGTGGTGATCGCTGACGACCGCGCCCGCCTTCAGCACGAAGCGCTTGTCGCAATAGGGGCATTCGACGAAGTCCTTTTCCCCCATCTCGAGAAAAACCTTCGGATGGCCGAGCGCACCCCCGCCGCCGTCGCAGGAGACGCGTTTGGTTTCGACTTCCTGTACTTCCGGGCTGTCGATCGACGGCGCGGCCATGGTGGACCTCCAGCAAAGGTTTCGCCCCAATAGGCCCGGTCTCGTCGCGGGCCCGCCCTTATTTCGCCTCAAGCCCGGTTCAGGTCAACCGCTTGTTGCCCCATACGGGCCCGGGGCGCTATGTAATGCCTCCCCTGAATTCAATTCGCGAGATAGTCATGAGCTCCCTTCCGGAAAACGCCATCGAGGTGCGCGGCCTGACCAAGGAATACCGGGCCCAAGGCGCCGGCGCGGCCAAACTGGCGCTGGACCATGTCGACCTCGACATTCCGCGCGGCAGCCTGTTCGCCCTGCTGGGCCCGAACGGCGCCGGGAAGTCGACCTTCATCAATATCCTGGCCGGCATGGTGGTGAAAACGTCGGGGACCGCGAAGATCTGGGACATGGACATCGACCGGGAGCCGCGCAATTCCAAGGCGGCGATCGGCATCGTGCCGCAGGAACTGAACATCGACCCGTTCTTCACGCCGGAGGAGATGCTGAACGTCCAGGCCGGGCTCTACGGCGTGCCGAAGTCCGAACGCCGGACCGAGGAAATCCTTCGCATGATCGGGCTGGAGGACAAGCGCAGCGCCTATGCCCGCACGCTCTCGGGCGGGATGCGCCGGCGGCTGCTGGTCGGCAAGGCCATGGTCCATAGCCCGCCGATCCTGGTGCTGGACGAACCGACCGCCGGCGTCGATATCGAACTGCGCCAGCAACTCTGGGAAAGCGTCGTCGACCTGAACAAACAGGGCGTCACCATCCTGCTGACGACCCATTACCTGGAAGAGGCGGAAGAACTCTGCGACCGGATCGCCATCATCAATCACGGCAAGCTGATCGCGAACGAGGAGAAGCGCAGCCTGCTGCGGCGGCTGGATTCCAAGACCCTGTCGCTGCATGTCAGCGGGTTGCTGGATGAACTGCCCCCCAGTTTGGCGGATTACAACGCCACCTTGCTGGAGGACCGCACCGGCATTCAGGTCACCTACACGCCGTCGAAGACCCATGCGGGTCAGATCCTGGACGCCATCCGCACCGCCGGCCTGGACATCACCGATATCTCCACCGAGGAAACGGATCTGGAGGATATCTTCCTGCAGCTGACCCGGCGGGACGCCGCCTAGGGCGGGGCCATGGCGCTGTCGGGCACGATCCGGAAATCCGCCGTTCTTCTCTGTCTGGCGCTGCTTTCGGCCTGCGCCCCCTATCTCTATCCCCAGGGCCCGGCCGCAAGGGAACCCGTGCTGGAGCAGGACGCCTTCGTGATGGCGGACGGCGCCCGCCTGCCGCTGCGCCGCTGGGATCCGACCGTCATGCTGGCCGGCGCGACGATCGCACCCAAGGCGGTGATTCTGGCCCTGCACGGCTTCAACGACTATTCCAATGCCTTCGACACGCCGGCCAGGGCCTGGGCGAAGGACGGAATCCTGACGATCGCCTACGACCAGCGCGGCTTCGGCGCGGCGCCCCATCGCGGGCGCTGGCCCGGCGTCGAGACCATGACCGACGACCTGGCGACCGCCGCGCGGCTGCTGCGGAACCGCTATCCGGAAACGCCCCTGGTGATCCTGGGCGAAAGCATGGGCGGCGCGGTCATCATGGCCGCCGCGGTGCGGCACCCGGACCTGCCCGCCGACCGGCTGGTCCTGTCGGCCCCCGCCGTTTGGGGGCGGGAGACGATGCCCGGCTGGCAAAGCGCGGGACTGGACATCCTGGCGAACGTGCTGCCCTGGCTGGAGGTTTCACCCCGCCACATCCGGCGCATCCCGTCGGACAATATAGAAATGCTGCGCGCGCTGGGCCGCGACCCGCTGATCATCAAGCGCACGCGGATCGACGCGCTCTGGGGCCTGGTCAACCTGATGGACGCGGCCAGGGCGGCCGCGCCTTCGCTCAACCGTGACAGCCTGATCCTGTACGGCGCGAAGGAGGACATCCTGCCGCCGGAAGCCTGGCGCACGATGATCGACACCCTGCCCCGCAACGGGCACTGGAAATTGCGCCTCTATTCCAGCGGCTTCCACATGCTGCTGCGGGACCTGAACGCGGCGGAGGTGATCGCCGATATCAGCCGCTATGCCCGCGACCCCGACGCCCTGAACCCGGCGGAGCAGGAAGCGCATGTGCCGGAAGGCGCGCGCCTACCACTCCCCGAAAGTGATGCCGCGGCTTTTCCAGGTTGAGGTTCGCGCCTCGACCGTCGCGTCCGACAGGGTGCGGCGCATCTTGCGGCGTTGGAACCAGTCGAACAGGCGTTCGCGCAATTCGGCGCAGACCGGGTTGTAGTGCCCGTCCTCGCCCAGATCGACCAGCTCGTCCGGGTCTTCGAACAGGTCGAAGAGCTGCGGCGGAAAACCCAGATATTCGATGTATTTCCAGCGTTCCGTCCGGATCATCCAGGCGCGCGCCTGATTCGTGTCGAGGCCGAGGTCGCGGCGCGCCTCGCGGACCGCGTAGTCCAGCTCGCAGACCGCGATGTCGCGCCAGCCGTCGGGGGTTTCGCCGCGCAGCAGCGGCATCAGGCTGCGGCCGTCCAACTCGTGCGACGGAACCTCACCGCCCAGGGCCTCGATGAAGGTGGGCACCAGGTCGATCGCCTCGACGAGGTGGTCGCTCTCCATGCCCCGCTGCAGGCCGGGCCCGGCGACGATCAGCGGGATCTTGGTGGAACTGTCATGGAACAATTCCTTCTCCCCCAGCCAATGGTCGCCCAGATAATCGCCATGGTCGGAGGTGAAGACGACGAGCGTGTCGTCCCAGCGGCCCAGCGCGTCGAGTTCCGCGAACAGGCGCGCCAGCGCGTCGTCCAGCTGTTTCACCAGCCCCATATAGGTCGGCACGACGCGGTCGCGGACCACCTGTTCGGCGAAATTGACGCTTTCGTCATGGCGCATGAAGGCGCCGACCACGGGGTGCGGGTTCCGGCGTTCCGCCTCGCTCCTGATCGGCGGGTTGATATCCGCCGGGCTGTACATGTCGTGATAGGGCGCGGGCGCGATATAGGGCCAATGCGGCTTGATGTAGCTGAGATGCAGGCACCAGGCATCGTCGCCCTGGTCGCGGATGAACCGGATCGCCTGATCGGTCATCCAGGGCGTTTCGGAATGTTCCGCCTTGACCCGGGCCGGCAGGTTGGCGTGGCGCATCACCCAGCCCGACAGCACCTCGCCCTCCGGTCCCTCCGCCGCGTTGGCGTAGTCGTGCCAGGGATTTTCGCCGTCGTAGCCCTGCGCGCGAAGATATTTGTTATAGGCGAGGTCCGGGTCCACCACGCCGGTCGGGTGCAGCCCGTCATCGCGCAGAAACGGCTCGAATCCCGCCTGCGCCGCGAAGACCCCTTCCACGCCCGTCAGACCCAACCGGTCGATGCCGGTCCGGTCGGCGGCCATATGGGTCTTGCCGGCAAGCGCGGTGCGGACCCCCATCGGGCGCAGATAGTCGCCCAGCGTCTTGGTGCCCACGGGCAGCGGCACGCCGTTCAGCGTGGCGCCGTGATTCGCCATGTAGAGACCGGAATAGAAGGACATCCGCGAAGGGCCGCAGATCGCCGATTGCACATAGGCGTTGGTGAAGCGCACGCCGCGCCGGGCCAGCCCGTCCAGCGCCGGCGTCGACAGCGTCGGATGTCCCGCGCAGCCCATATAGTCCCAGCGGAACTGATCGGCCATGATGAAAAGAACGTTCCGGACCGCGCCCGGCTTCCCAACAGCCCCCGGTTTCCCAACGACCTCCGACATATTATAAGCCCATTCCGTTTGTTATTGTTTTACCCTTGGCCTTGTCCGAAGAACGGCGACGGGTCCGCATCGGCGGCGGAGTCTATTCGGTTTCGGTCAAGCGCGCCACCAGCCGAGACAAGGCGACAGGAGAGAAAGAACCCATGTCGGAAATACGCATGCCCGTGTGGCAGTTCGTCCGCCTGATGGTTCAGGTCGAAGAATCCCTGAAGGCCGCGAAGCGCGGCAGGAAACCGCCTGCCCTGAAGGACCTCTACGACACCTGGGACGACACCTGGCTGGAACTGGATCAGCGCCTGGGCGAGCTCGGCAAGAACGACCCGGACGCTTTCGCCGAACTGATGATGCGCCAGGACGTGGTGCTGACCGACGCGACGCCGCGGCGGGTCAAGGCGGCGGTGGGGGAAATCCGCAAGGTCCTGACCAGCATGCGCGCGGCCCTGAAACAGGAGAAGGACGCGCAGGCCAAGGAGGATCTGAGCTTCGAGATCGAAGAACTGGAAGACCTGCTCTACGATATCGAGGAATAAATTCTGAAGATATCCGCACCCGACCCTCTCTCTGCGGTTCCATGTCGCGGTAACATGCTCTAGTGTTTTCATTAGGTTGCAGGCATGAAAGCATCATGCCACGCCCACAGGGAACATTCGTCGTTTGAAAACAGGATGGGAGGAATGAGGTCATGTCGCGGGTAGCATTGGTAACCGGCGGAACGCGCGGGATCGGCGCGGCCATCGCCGTCGGATTGAAAGAGGCCGGATACACGGTCGCCGCCAACTATGGCGGAAACGACGAAGTTGCGAACAAGTTCAAGGAAGAGACCGGCATCGCGGTCTATAAATTCGATGTTTCCGACTTCGACGCGACCAGCGCGGCCGTCAAGCAGATCGAATCCGACCTCGGCCCCGTCGATATTCTGGTCAACAATGCGGGGATCACCCGGGACGGCACCATGCACCGCATGACGCACGAACAGTGGCAGGCGGTCATCGACACCAATCTGGGGTCCTGTTTCAACTGCTGCCACGCGGTGATCGACGGCATGCGCGAGCGGAATTTCGGCCGCATCGTCAATATCGGCTCCATCAACGGGCAGGCCGGCCAGTACGGTCAGGTCAACTACGCCGCCGCGAAATCCGGCATCCACGGTTTCACCAAGGCGCTGGCCCAGGAAGGCGCGGCCAAGGGAATCACCGTCAACGCGATCGCGCCGGGCTATATCGACACCGACATGGTGCGCGCCGTGCCGCCGAACGTGCTGGAGAAGATCGTCGCCAAGATCCCGGTCGGCCGGCTGGGCAAGGCGAGCGAGATCGCCCGCGGCGTCCTGTTCCTGGTTTCCGACGAGGGCGGCTTCGTCACCGGTTCCACGCTCTCCATCAATGGCGGACAGCACATGTATTAAAACCCGGCGTGAATGGGTTGACGAACGGGACGCTTCGGCGTCCCGTTTGCGTATAGGGACGACTATTCAGCGGAAGGAGACGGTCCAATGGCGACGGTACGCTTGGTGGAATACGAGGATGCCAGCCCCGAGGCGCGCGAGGTCTATGACGACATCATGGCACGCAAGAATATCGACTGGGTTCCCAATATCTGGAAGGCGATGGGCTCGCACCCGCCCTTGCTGAAGGACGTCTGGTACAGCCTGCAGGAAACCATGAAGCCGGGCCGGCTGGACCCCCTGATGAAGGAAATGATCGCCATCGCGGTTTCCGTCACCAACGGCTGCGAATACTGCATCCACAGCCACACGGCGGCGGCCCGGAAACTGGGCCTGGACGACGAAATGCTGGGCGAGGTGATGGCCGTCACCGGGGCCTTCAACCGCACCAACGCGCTGGCCAACGGCTATCATGTCGAGGTCGACCCGCCGATCCTGCAGGCGGCGCTGGGCAAGCCGAAGGTTGAGGAAGCGGCGGACTGACCGTCCCCCGCCCGCCGCAATGTCGGATATCAGGGAATACCCGGACCGGCCGATCATCGGCATCGGCGTCATCGTCTTCCGGGGCGAAGACGTGTTGCTGATTCGCCGCAGCAAGCCGCCCAACAAGGGCGGCATCAGCCTGCCGGGCGGCGGCCAGGATCTGGGCGAAACGGTGCGTCAGGCCGCCGCGCGCGAAGTGATGGAGGAGACCGGCCTGGAGGTCGAGGTGACGCATCTGGTGGACGTGGTCGACGCGATCCGCGGCGATACGGCGGGCCGCATCAAGTTCCACTACACGCTGGTCGACTTCGCCGCCGAATGGCGGTCGGGCGAGGCGATGGCCGGATCGGATGCGGAGGAAGCCTTCTGGGTCCCGATCGACGAGATCGGCGGCCTGGGCCTGTGGACGGAAACCGAACGTGTCATCCGAAAGGCGGCGGCCCTTCGGACCCTGCCCGTGGATGGCCACACCGATCCCACGGCATAGCCAGGCTTGTGCGAACAGGCTAGACAGCGGTGATGATCGACGACCGCGACAGGGCGCCCGGATCGGGCGGCGCCGAAGCCCCGAAGGGCAAGTGGAGCTGGGGCGAGAAACCGCCGCAGCTATACGTGCTTTGCGCCTTGGCCGTCCTGTGTGTCCCGGTATTCATGTTCGCGCCCCAGCAAGCAGCCGCCAGTTTGTTGATTTTCGGCGGGTTGGCGCTGCTGACCAATCCGGTCTCCGGCTTGGGGCCGATCCGGCGGCAGCGCTATCTGCTGCCGCTCGCCGGAATGCTGGCCTGGGGGGCGCTGTCGACCCTATGGGCGATCGAGGACGCCGAAACGCTGAAACGGGTCTGGCGGCTGGCGGCGTTTTCCGTTTTCGGCATTCTTATCGTCACCTATGCGCGCGAGTTGCGCGACAAGGACAAGGCCCTGCTGGGCAGGGTCCTGGCCGCCGCGGTCTGGGTCATCATCGTCCTGTTCCTGTTCGAACGCCTGACCGACAAGAGCCTGACCGCCCTGGTCACCGAAACCACGGCCTATGAGCGCCATGCGATCCTGAACCGCCCGGGCACGCTTCTGCTGTTGCTGGCCTGGCCCGCGGCGGGGATGCTGTTTTCAGCCAAGCGTCCCTATCAGGCCTTGGCGATGCTGATGGCCGCCGGCCTGGTGCAGGTCGGCGCCCAGGGCCAGGCATCGATTCTAGCCTGGATCGCGGGCGGGGTCGCCGCGTCGCTCGCCGCCGTCCTGCCGCGCGTCACCGCGGTGGTTCTGACGCTCGCCGTCGCCGCTGCGGTCTTCGCGGGCCCTGTTCTGGTCAGCCAGCCCACCGTCCTGCAGGCCCTGGCGGTCAAGACGCCGGACACCGCGGTGTCCATGCGCCACCGCCTGTTGATCTGGAGCTTCACGGGCGAACGCATCGCCGAACGGCCTTTCCTGGGATGGGGCTTGGATGCCGCCCGCGTCATCCCCGGCGCGCAGGCGACGGCGCTGTCCTATGCGGACCGGATCGGCGCCGGTTGGGTTCGGCCCCAGGACCGGGACAACATGGCCGAAACGGCCATTCTGCCGCTGCACACCCATAACGCCGTCTTGCAGATCTGGCTCGAACTCGGCATTGTCGGCGCCGCGATCCTGAGCGTCTTCGTCGGCATGATTGCCGCCGCAGCCAGCAAGGGACCGCCCGCCGCCCGCGCCACAAGATTCGGTCTGTTGGCCGCCGCCTTCACCATTGCCTGCGTCAGTTACGGCGCGTGGCAAAGCTGGTGGGTGGCCGCCTTGTTCATCACGGGCGCCTTCGCGGCAGCCCTGCCCGATAGAGTTCGAGAAAAATGACATCAAACCAAGCTACGGTCCTCGGATCGAGTGCGGTGATCATGTGGGGCGCCCTGGCGCTGTTTACCGACATGACCGCCGGGATTCCGCCTTTTCAACTGGTCGCGATGACCTTTCCCCTCGCCTTCGCGCTGGCCGCCTGCAAATGGATCTTCGGGCGGGAGGATATCCGCGCCCATTTCGCCTTCCCGCCCGCCGTCTGGGTTTTGGGGATCGGCGGCCTGTTCGGCTACCACTTCTTTTATTTCATGGCCTTGAAGAACGCGCCGGCCGTGGATGCAAGCCTGATCGCCTATCTATGGCCGCTGCTGATCGTCGTCTTCTCCGCCTTCCTGCCGGGGGAGCGGCTGCGCTGGTTCCACCTGGCCGGCGCGCTGCTGGGCTTCGGCGGCAGCGTCCTGCTGGTCACCGATGGCGGCGCGGCGCAGTTCCAGCTGGAATATGCGCTGGGTTATGCGGCGGCCTGCGCCTGCGCGCTGACCTGGTCGACCTATTCGGTGCTCTCCCGCCGTTTCGCCGCCGTGCCCACCGATACGGTCGGCTGGTTCTGCGGCGCGACCGCGATCCTGGGGATGGTCTGTCACCTTGCCTTCGAGGAGACGGTCTGGCCGCAGGGAACCGCCGAATGGCTGGCCGTGGCGGCGCTTGGCCTGGGGCCCGTCGGGGCCGCGTTCTTCGCCTGGGATATCGGAATGAAACGCGGCAATATCCGCATGCTGGGCGTGTTCAGCTATGCCGCGCCGCTGATATCCGTCCTGCTGCTGATCTTGTTCCGGGGCGCCCCCGCCACGATATCCATTGGGATCGCCTGTGCCGCCATCGTCGGCGGCGCGCTGTTGGCGTCGACGGAAATACTGACCGGCCGGAAGGTCTGAGGCGAAAGCCGAGCGAGGAAAAGCACAATGATCGACCTGGTGATCTTCGACATGGACGGCGTGCTGGTCGACAGCGAATGGCTGATGGCGCGCATCTGGTCGGAACAGCTCGGGGCCTATGACGTCGACATCCCGCCGCATACGCTGATCGAGCGTTTCGCCGGCGTGACCGACAAATCCATGGCCGATGTGATCGCCGCCGAAACCGGCAAGGACCTGCATCGCGACATCCTGAACCGGATTCGTTTCGAGGCGCGCGCCCGGCTGGGCGAGGAACTCGAGGCGCTGGACGGGGCGCATGCCTTGCTGACGGCGCTGCAATTCGCCTGCTGCGTCTGTTCGAATTCCGCGCCCGACAGGATCCGGCAAAGCCTGATCGCCACCGGACTGGACGGGTTCTTCACGCATGACCGGCTGTTCAGCGCCGCCCAGGTCGCCCGCCCGAAACCGGCGCCCGACCTGCATCTCCACGCCGCCGAGCGCCTTTCCGTCGCCCCCGCCCGCGCCGTGGTGATCGAGGACAGCGCCACCGGCGTCACCGCGGCCAGGGCGGCGGGCATGCGCGTCATCGGTTTCACCGGCGCGACCCATATCGGCGACGGCCATGCGGAAAAGCTGACCGAAGCCGGGGCGGAAAGCATCTGCCCGCATATGTCCGAGATTCCCGCCCATCTTGCCCGGTTGGGCTGAACCTGCCATTTTCCGCGCGCGGCCCCCTGTCGGCCCAGCCCCATACAGCTCTATCGCCCCTTCGGAGGTCCCATGCCTGACGCCGCCCCCTCGTTCGGTATCGCCGGAAACGCCCCCATCCTGCCCAATGTCGCGGGCATCGAGAAGCAACAGATTCTGGCGGTGGCGGAACTCGCCTTCGACGACCCGGACGTCATCGCGCTCTGGTATGGCGAGACGGATATCTCCAGCCCGAAATTCATCTGCGACGCCGCGGCGAAGGCAATGGCGGAGGGGGACACCTTCTACTCGCACAAGCGCGGCATTCCCGACCTGCTCGCCTCGCTGGCCACCTACACGGCGGATCTGTACGACATCGAGATCGAGCCGAACCGGTTCAGCCTGACCGCGTCGGGGATGAGCGCCATCATGCTCTGCCTGCAAGCGATCATCGGCGACGGGGACAATGCCATCATCGTCAGCCCGGTCTGGCCCAACGCGCAATCCGCCGTCCGCACCCTGGGCGGCGAACCGCGCTACGTCACCCTGACGCCGGGCGAGCACGGATTCACGCTGGACCTGGAAAAACTGAAAGCCGCCAGCGACGACCGCACGAAGGTCATCTTCGTGAATTCCCCCAACAATCCCACGGGATGGGTAATGCCCGGCGCCCAGCAGAAGGAGCTGCTCGACTTCGCGCGGGAAAAAGGCATCTGGATCATCGCGGACGAGGTCTATGCCCGCATGGTCTATGAAGGCAAGGCCGCCCCCTCCTTCCTGCAGCACGCCCAGCCGAACGACCCGCTGCTTGTCGTCAACAGTTTTTCCAAAAGTTGGGCTATGACCGGTTGGCGCATCGGCTGGATCATCCACCCGCCGCAGATCGGGGAGCTGCTGGGAAACTTGATCGAGTTCAATTATTCCTGCGTTCCGCCCTTCCTGCAGCGCGCCGCCAAGGTCGCGATCGAGGAGGGCGAGGATTTCGTCAAGGAAATGACCGACTATTGCCGGCGCGGCCGCGACATCGTCACCCAGCGCCTGCCGAACCTGCCGCGGATCAAGAATTTCGCCGCCCCCGAAGCCAGCTTTTACGCCTTCTTCCAAATCGAGGACGGCGAGGACACGCTGGCCACCGCCCAGGATATCGTCCGCAAGGTGAAGGTCGGCATCGCGCCCGGAACCGCCTTCGGCCCCGGCGCGGAAGGTTGGTACCGCCTGTGCTTCGCGCAAAAACCAGAGCGCATCGCCGAAGCGATGGATCGGTTGGAAACCTATCTGAAGGGTTAGGCCCTCTGCACCTGATTCCGCCGCCACCCCTCTCTAGCGCAGTCGGGATCGCCGGCGGTCGAACACATAGAGGATGGGGGCGACGGAACAGCAGAAGACCAGCGAATCGACGAAAATCCTTGCCGCCATTTTCGAGATTCCGATCCAGGTTATCATTCCGTCTTCGACAATGACCGCCCCTGCGCGCACAACCGTATCTCCCGTCACCAGGGGTTCGATGACGTTGATCGCCGTGTAGATGAGCCCGTATGCCACAAGGGTCAAAAGCATGCGCGGGACGAAACCCGGCGTGGGCAGGTTGGTTCTGGCCAGAACATGATTGGCAAGAACGTGTCCCACGGCGAGCAGCAAGGATCTCCACGCAAGGGTCAGCAGCATGGGAAGAAAGATCTGATCTTCAAGCACGAGAAGAAGCAGGAGAAATCCGGCAAACTGCAGGGAGGCGACGAAGATCGCTTCGGTAAGATACCAGGACCTGATCATCTGTGTTCTTTCTGTTTCGGTCTTCAGACGATCCCGACGATCTTGCCGAAATGCTTGCCTTCGGGCAGCGACTTCAGCGCCTTGGGCAGGTCCTTCAGTTTGAACTCCGCCGCCGCATCGATGGCGGGGCGGATCTGGTGGAGTTCCATGGCGCGGACCATGTTTTCGAACATTTCCTTGCTGCCGCAGGTCACACCCTGAAGCCGCAGGTTCCGTGTCACCACCCGGCCCAGGCCGAACTCGCCCCCCGTACCACCCAATGTCGCCCCGCCCAGCACGCCGATCATGCTGACCGTGCCGCTGTAGCGCACGACGGCGGTGGATTTTTCCAGCGTGCCGCTGCCGCCGACCTCGATGACATGATCGACGCCCTTGCCGTCAGTCATCTTCAGGATCGATTTGTGCCAATCGGGCACTTGCGCGTAATTCAACAGGTGGTCGGCCCCCATCGCCTTGGCGCGTTCGAGCTTTTCGTCGCTTGAGGAGATGAGATAGACCTCCGCCCCCATCGCCTTGGCGAAGAGGAGGGAGAACAGACTGACGCCCCCGGTTCCTTGCAGCAGCACCTTGTCGCCCGGCTTGACGTCGCCCTGTTCGGCAAGCGCGTTCCAGGCGGTGATGGCGGCGCAGGGCAGGGTCGCCGCTTCCTCCGCCGACAGATGCTTCGGCGCGCGGACAATGGCGTTGGCGGGGATCAGCATCATTTCCTGCGCCGTGCCGTCGACCGGGCCGCCATGCGCGCCCTTATAGGCGTCCGTGTTGGCGAGGCCGCGCATCCAGCGCCGGCTGAAGGTCGGGCAGACAAGGTCGCCGACGGCGAAATCCTCCACCCCCTCGCCGATGGCGACGATCTTTCCAGCCCCGTCACAGAGCGGCACCAAGGGCAGCGTGCCGCCGACCCGGCCGTAACCGCCGCTGGCCAGGATCAGGTCGCGCGGATTGATCGAGACGGCCTCCATCCCGATCACGACTTCGCCGGGGCCCGGTTCGGGATCGGGCAGGTCCACCTGTTTCAGGTTTTCCAGACCCCAGTCGCCTTCGATCCGCATCGCTTTCATGGCAGCAACCTCCTCACCTATTCCTCAGTTCCGATAATATCCCGAATATCGTCTTCGCCAATACCCGCCTCGCGCAGGATTTCCGCGCCCTGCTCATTCAGGCGCGGGTGATGGTGCCGCACCGGCAGGGATTCCCTGTCGAACTTATAGGGCGTTTCCGGCACCTGCATCTTTCCCTGGCTGGGATGGTCGTAAGGCCGGAAGAAATTCACCCCTTTCAGATGCGGGTCGTCCGGCAGGTCCGAGAGATTGTTCACCGGCCCGCAGGGGATCTCGCCCTTACGCAGCAGGTCGAGCCATTCGGCCGAGCTGCGCTGTTCCAGCGTCGCGCCCGCTTCCTCGTAAAGCGCATCGATATTCTTCGCGCGCATGCCCATCGAGGCGAAGCGCGGATCGCCCTTCAGGTCCGGCCGGCCGACCGCGTCCCAGAAGGCCTGCCATTGCTTGTCCGTATAGGCGAGGATGCAGATATAGCCGTCCTTGGTCTTGTAGGGCCGCCGGCCCGGCGACAGGGCACGGCGGTATCCCGGCGGCCCTTCCGGCGGATCGAAGGCAAGACCTTGCAGATGTTCGACCAGGTTGAATCCGGTCAGTCCTTCCATCATGCCGATTTCCACATAACCGCCCTTGCCGGTCCGCGCCCGGCGCATCAACGCAGCAAGGATGCCGTTTACCGCCATAAGGCCCGACGACTTATCGGCAATGACCGAGGGGGCCAGCATCGGCGCGCCGTCCCGTTCGGCGAAGGCGCCGGCAAACCCGCTCAACCCCTGGACGACATCGTCATAGGCGGGCATGCCGCCATAGGGTCCCTCCTCCCAGAATCCGTGCAGCCCCGCATAGATCAGCGATGGTTTGCGGGCGAGGACCGTATCGGCATCGAAACCGAGCGCCTTGAACTTCTGCGGCCGGACATTGTGCATCAGCACATCCGCGCCCTCGATCAGCTTCCATAGCGCATCGGCGTGCTTCTTCTGTTTCAGGTCGAGAACGATGCTGCGCTTGTTGCGGTTGCAACCCAGGAAAAGCGCGCCCATGCCCTCTTCCCGCGCCGCGCCGACACTGCGGGTCTGGTCGCCGCCCGGCGCTTCCACCTTGATGACATCGGCCCCGAAATCGCCCAGGATCTGGCCCGCGAAGGGTCCGAAAATCACCGTCGTCAGATCCAATACCCGAATACCGGAAAGCGGCAGATCGTCTTCCTTCATTCCGTCACCCGGCCCGCTGGGAAAACCGCCGCCCGACAAGCGCGCTGGCGATGTTCACCTTTTGAATGTCGATCGACCCGCCGGCAATGCCCCAGCCCCAGGCGTCGCGCATCTTCTGTTCGACCGGGTATTCGGTGGAATAGCCGTAGCCGCCCATCAGCTGCATCGCCTTGCCGGTCACCTCGCGCACCATTTCATTGGCGAAGCATTTGGCGATCGAACTGTCGGCAACGGAAGGAAGCCCCGCTTGCGCGTTCACCACCGCGCGGTAGAGCAGCAGGCGCGACGCATCCAGCTTCATCTTCATCTCGGCGATCTGCATCTGGACCGCCTGGAAATCGACGATCGGTTTGCCGAACTGTTCGCGTTCCTGAACGTATTCCAGGACATGATCGAAGGCCGATTGCGCGACCGCCAGGCTCATCGTCGTATTGCCGCAGCGCTCCAGGTCGAAGGCCTCCATCAGCTTGCGGAAGCCGCCCGACGGCACGATGACGTTTTCCACCGGAACTTCCACATCGTCGAAATACATGTCGCAGGTCGGCACGCCGCGAAAGCCCATGTGGAATTCCCGCTTGCCGAAGGTGAAGCCGGGCGTGTCCTTTTCCACCAGGACCGCGCCGATCCCCTTCGCCCCCGGGTCGTCCGACAGGCGGCAATAGACGACATAGGCGCCCGAATGGCCGGCACCCGAACACCAGCGCTTGCGGCCGTTGATGATCACCTTGTTCCCGTCGATCCGCCCCTTGGTCGTCAGGTCCGTCAGCGCGGTTCCCGCATCCGGTTCCGACATGGCGACGGCGACGATGAGGTCGCCGCTGCAGACCTTCGGGATGATGCGCCGCTTCAATTCGTCAGGCGCGAAATGGGCGACGGCGAGGGTCGGACCGAAGCATGCCTCAAAAATCGGAAAAGCGGTGGCGATGGACAGTTTGGCCACTTCCTCCAACACCAGGACGGCGTCCAGATGGCTCATGCCCCCGCCGCCGAGTGCCGGGTCCAGGTTCATGCCGAGGAATCCCAGTTCCGCGAAACGCTTCACCATCGCATAGGGCACCGGGTCGCCGGTCCGCTCCACCTGTTTGGCGATCTCCGGCAGTTCCGCCCGCGCGAACCGGCGCGCCGTTTCCTGGAGCATCCCCTGCTCTTCCGTCAAAGCGAAATCCAAATCCGCCTCCCCCTGTATTCCTTTTTGATTTGCTGAACGATGCAGGGCGGGACGGGCAATGTAAATCAGCGACCCCGTCGATAGAGATTTGCCGAAATCACCAAAGCCGGATGTCCTTGGTCTTGTCCGGCGGCGAGACGTCGTCCCGCAGGGCTGCCCGAACGCCCGCCTTCTCCGCTTCCTCGAACAGCCATTCGCGAAAAGCCCGGACCTTTGGCCGGTTGTAGTATTCCGGCGGGCAGACGATGAAATAGGCGTAGTCGATCGGAATCGTCAGGTCGAAGGGTTTGACCAGCAGTCCGCTTTCCAGCGCGCTGGCGGCCAGCGTCGAGCGGCCGAGCGCCACGCCCTGGCCCTGTATCGCCGCCTGGATGACCAGGGCGGACATGTCGAAATACGGCCCCTGTTTGGGATTGACGCCGGTGATCCCGGCGGCGTCCAGCCATTGGGCCCAGCCGACTTTCATGTCGTCATGCAGAAGCGTGTGGTATTTCAGGTCTTCCGGCGTTTTCAGCGGGTGCGGTCCGTCTTCCAGCAAGGTCGGGCTGCAGACCGGGAAAACCTCCTCCTCCATGAAACGGTCGCTGATCAGGTCGGTATACCGGCCCTGGCCGTAGCGAATTGCCAGGTCGACATCGTCACGGGCGAAATCCACCAGCCGTTCGCCGGCCGTCAGGCGGACATCGATTTCAGGATGTTTCTTGCGGAACCGGTCGAGCCGCGCGACCAGCCAGCCGGCCGCGAAGCTGGGCAGGGTGCTGACATTCAGGGCGCCCGTCGCCTCGACCTGGGAGATCTTGTTCACGCCCTGCATCAAGAGATCCAGCGCCTGCCGCACCGAGGGGATGAAGGTCTGCCCCTCCTCCGTCAGCAGCAAGGCGCGGTTCAGGCGCTTGAACAGTTTCACGCCCAGCGCGTCTTCCAGCGTCTTGATCTGGTGGCTGACCGCGGCCTGGGTGACGAACAGCTCATCGGCCGCCTTCGTAAAACTCATGTGGCGGGCCGCCGCCTCGAAAGCGCGCAGCGTATTGAGCGGAGGTAATCTGGTAGCCATGGCCCACTCCGAGTGTTTAACGGAACCTTAATCGAATTAAATATGCTTATGCGAAAGATCAACAAATATCCTTTGTCGAGACTCATGTTCAGGCCTAAATCATGCCTCACAAGACAAATGCAATCAGCCGCCGCGAGGCGGACCATCGATAAAGGAGATGTGTTATGACCGATCGTGTGATGAGCTTCGCGCCCGCCGCCATGGACCTTTCTTCCCCGTTTACTGCGGGCTACCGCGTTATCGCCACCTGGATGGAGCGCCATGAGCATCGCGCCCGCTTGGCGGAAATGGACAGCCGCATGCTGCGCGACATGGGCCTCGACAAGATCGACGCCCTCAACGAAGCGGCCAAGCCGTTCTGGCGCGCCTGAGCGAGCGGTTTGAGTTAGAAATTTTTGTGAAATATTCTTTTCCAAATTGGAAAAGACCCCCCGGCGGGAATTTCGATCGCCGGCGGAGATGACGACCCCTGCTACCTCGCCGTCCGGCGTCACCCAAAAGAAATCGGACGGCAAGCCTGAACCGCGGTGCAATATTCGGCGCCGCGGTTTTTCTTTGGTAAACAGGATCGTCAGGAAACGGGAAAACGCAGCAGCATCTTGTTGAAGCCGTTGAGCGGTCGGTAGACCGCGTCGAATTGCGGCTTGAAGCGGAACCAGTCCGGCGCGCCGGGCACGGCCTTGCGGATTTCGTCCAAGCTGCGCCGGCCGTCACAGAGCAGCAGGATGTCCCGCGCCAGCGGCGGCAGGGGCATCGAGAAGTCGAGCCCGTCCAGGCTGGCCGAGAAGGCGGCGCCGGGCGGCATGGTCCCGGCGAATTCCGGTCCCGGCGCATCGCGCAGCACGGGAATCGCGCCCGGCCCCACCGGGGCGGCCACGGTCTGGTCCGGGTTGTCGGACCGCACGCAATAGACGATGTGCTTCTTCATGTTCCCGGCGAGCAGCTCGGCGAAACCGGCGCGGTCTTCCGTGTTGCGCCCGTCCAGGCGCTGCAGCAGCGCCTTGTCGCGCAGATAGAGCGCCGGGTCGTAGCGCAGGGGTTCGATGAAGCTGGCGACCCGCAGACCCGCCGTTTCGATTTCCGCCACCAGGTCGGGCACCTTGTAGGCGCGGTCCCGCGAATGCAGCAGCAGGTCGTAGAGCCCCGCATCGGTGGAAAGATGGTCGTTGACCAGGGGATTGCGGCGCAGGCGGTTGCTTGGCGGAAGCCCGGCCAGCAGCTTATGCGCCAGCGCGACCTTTTCCGGCCCGGTTTCATCCTCCCGGGCCAGATCCCGCAGCATGGCCTGCGCGTCATAGACGCCGGTGCGGCCCAGTTCCCCATAGACCATCAATCCCAGCCCGCCTTTGGGCTTCAGGGCACGCGCCAGGCTGTCGAAACCTTCCTGCGGCACCGGCAGATGATGCAGCACGCCGCAGCAGTCGATATAGTCGAACTCGCCGAAATCCCGCAATTCGAGCAGGGAGCCGGTATAGAAGGCGATGTTGGACAGGCCGCGCGCCTTGGCCCGGGCCTCGGTGATGGCGCGGCTGGCGGTGGAGAGGTCGACATAGACCACTTCCGCCGGCACATCCGCATCCGACAGCTGCTGGGCCAGCATGATCGCCGCGTCCCCGGTGCCGCCGCCCGCGATCAACGCCCGGAAGGGCTGCGCGAAATCCAGCCGCCCGCCGAAGACATAGTGGTTGATTTCCGCCAGATGGCTGGGCGACCCGGTGATCAGGCGCCGGCGTTCATCCGCCGGATCCCGCGTCGGATAGGGAAATTCCTCGTACTGGTCGCGGACCTGGTCGGAACTCATCGCGTCACGCCGGTGTCAGGATGACCTTGCCGGTCGCCTTGCGGTCGCGCAGCAGGGCGAAGGCTTCCTGCACCCGATCGAACGGCACCCGGTGGGAGATATGCGGCACCAGCAATCCGTCGCTATACATCAACAGCAGTTGTTCGAGCGAGGCGCGGATCGCCTCCGGATCGAAAGCGGAATAACCGCCCCAGTAGAAGCCGATCACGTCCACATTCTTGACCAGCAGGATATTCGTCGGCGCCTGGGGCACCTCGCCGCTGGCGAAACCGATGACGATGATGCGTCCTTCCGGGTTCATGCAGCGCAGCGACTGCTTGAACGCATCGCCCCCGACCGGGTCGAAAACGACATCGACGCCGCCGGTCATTTCCTTGACCCGGTCGCGGATGTTCTCGGTCCGGTAATTGATGACGTAATCCGCGCCGTTTTCCTTGGCGACGGCGAGGCGGTCGTCGGCGCCCGCCGTCGCGATGACCGTCGCGCCCATGGCCTTGCCGACCTGCACCGCGGTCAGGCCGACCCCACCGGCGGCGCCGTGCACCATCAGCACCTCGCCGGATTTCAGCCGGCCGCGCCGCGACAGGCCCAGATGCGCCGTGCCGTAGGCGATGGGAAAGGCGGCCGCTTCATCGAAGCTCATCTTATGTGGGATGACGATGCAGTTGCGGTCCTGGGTCACGACCTCCTCCGCGAAGGCGCCTTGGCCGGGCCGCGCCATGACGCGGTCGCCGGGGAAGACGCCGTCGGCGTCCGGATGCACCTCGACGACCTCGCCCGCCACTTCCATCCCCATGGTGAAGGGCGGTTCCGGCGTTGCCTGATAAGTCCCGCCCGCCATCAGCAGATCGGCGAAATTGAGGCCGGCCGCCTGCACCTTGATGCGAACCTGCCGGCTTTCGAGGGGTTGGGAGGCGACATCCTCGACCCGGATCGCGTCGAATCCGGTCAGGGCTGTCAATCGAACTGCTTTCATCGCACGCTTCCGTTCACCGCTGGAAAAGAAGGCCCGTAAGGGATCTGCCGGGGCCCTCTAGAAAGAGAGAATGTCCTGTGCCGGCCGGATTTCCCCGACGCGCAGATTGTTCCGGTTGAGAACGGGCGTGCAGAGGAAACGGGCGACGGCATCGGCCTCACCCTGTTCGAAAACACCGATCTTGTCGAGAACCGCGGTCAGCAGCATTTCCGCCCCGCGTGATGCGCCGTCGTCGCATTTCAGCGCGATGCCGATCCCCATCGACGGCACCGTGGCGCAGAACACGCCTTCCGCCCCGGTCTTCAGGAAAACCCGCTTGCCCAGGATCTGCGTCATCTCGCTGCAATAGCGGCCGGTCCCGGCGATCATGAAGGGGTCCGACGCCACCGCGTCCATGATCCTGTCGCAGGCCTTGCGCCGGTCTTCCGGCATGTCCTCGGCCGCGCCGAAACGGGCGAAGGCATAGGCCAGGTTTTCCAGCGGTATCGCCCAGGTCGGTATCGAGCAGCCGTCGATCCCCAGCGGCAGATGCGCCATATCGATGCCGGCCATGAATTCCAGCACGCCCAGGATGCGCTGCTGCACCGGATGGGTGACCTGCGAATAGCCCTTGGTCGGTACGCCCATCTGCTGGGCGAGCGCCAGCATGCCCGCATGCTTGCCCGAACAGTTGTTGTGAAGCTGGTTCGGAACCCCGCCGCCGGCCGCAAGCGCATGGGCGCTGTCCTCATGACTCGGCCAATGGATGCCGCATTCCAGGTCCGCCTCCGTCAGGCCGATCCGGTCGAGAATACCGGCCACGGTTTCCGTATGGCGCGGTTCCCCGCCATGGGAGGAACAAAGCAGCGCCAGTTCCGACCGCGACAGGCCGGCCGCATCCGCCGCCCCCGTCTCGACGACGGAGATCGCCTGCAGCGCCTTGACCGCGGAACGCGGATAGACGGGCTGTTCGATATCGCCCCAGCCCACCTGCACCTTGCCGGAAACGTCGACGATCGCGACGCTGCCGCGATGCCTGCTTTCAACGATTGGGCCGCGGGTCACTTCCACACAGATCGGATTGGCATCGCGGGTCTGGGCCGTCGAGGATATCGAAACGGCGACGCGTCCTCCACCTTCTGACGGGTGTTCTTGCTGGGACATGATTTTGCTCTCAAGAGGATATGTTTCCGGAACTTGCCCCCGCCCGCCGCGCGATGCAAGAAAAGGAGTAAACAAATTGTACCAATTCTGCTGGAGGGCCCGATGCGCGGATATTTCGGAATAGGGGTGGAGAACATCTCCAAGCCCCGGAATGTCGGTGCGTTGATGCGAACCGCCCATGCTTTCGGCGCCAGCTTCGTTTTCGCCGTGGCGCCGGAGATCCGCCTCGGCGGCCTCAATCAGACCGACACGTCCAAGACCGCGCAGCACGTGCCTTTCTATACGTTCGATTCGGCGGAGGAAATTCTACTGCCCCGGACCTGCAGTCTGGTCGGGGTGGAATTGATGGACGACGCCATCGACCTGCCGAGTTTCCGGCACCCGGAGCGCGCCGCCTATATCCTGGGACCCGAAGCGGGATCGCTGTCGCCCGAAATCGTCGACAAATGCGAATTCGTGGTGAAGATCCCGACCAAGTTCTGCGTCAATGTCAGCGTCGCCGGCGCCTTGATCATGTATGACCGGTTGATCAGCCGCGGCAGACGGCCCGACCGTCCGGTCCGCGCGGGCGGCCCCATGGAAGATTTCGCGCCCCCGGTATCGAACCGCCGCCGAAAGATCCGGACCGCGAAGCAGGGCGACTGAACCTACATCTTCACGAAGATGTTCAGAAGCCAGCCCAGGGATCCGGTGAACTTGAGCGGCGCATCGGTCACCGCAAGGCAGATGCAGTCTTCGCCGGTTTCCGCCTTGGGCTGGTGAACGACGTCGCCATCCGCCAGTTCCACGTCGCCGCGCCCGAACCGGCCTGCTTCGTCGCGATAGGCGCCTTTCAGCACCATCACCAACTCGTTGCCGCGATGGGTGTGCTGCGGCACCGCCCGGCCCGCCTCCACCTTCAGCATGAAGGCATGGCTGCCGTCGCGCAGGCCGGGCACGGCGGCGACGGAGACGCCGCCCCCCTGCCTTTCCCAGGCGATACCGTCCAGGTCGCAGCCGTAGTAGCGGCGCATCGGCGCGGGCAGTTCCTTGCCCGGCACGCCCGCCCGCCCGCCGGCGAGGGAGACCGGCTCGTCATTGGCCGGCGCTTCCGCCCGGGACAGAACGGCGTCCAGCGCCCCGGCGGACATTGCCACCGGCGCGATATCCGCCAGCAACACGCCCCCGACCTCTTCCAGCATCGCCGCGCGGCCGCGGCATTCCGGACACAGGGTCATATGGCTGGCCACGAACAGGCTGGACGCCTCATCCAGGGACCCGGCCGCATAACCGGCCAACAGGTCGTCGCTCAAATGATGATGGGGGATCGGTCCTGCGGGACCGCGCGCAGAGACAACGCTCATGCCTCAAACTCCTTCAACTGCTTGCGCATCCGGCCGATCGCCAGGCGCAGCCGCGACTTCACCGTGCCCAAGGGAAGGCCCGTTTCCGCCGCAATTTCGCTATGGGCCTTGTCTTCGAAAAAGGCCTTTTTCATCATGTCCGCCTGTTCGGCCGGCAGGGTCGCCAGCGCCGCGCGGATCGCGTCGGACACCTGGCCGTCTTCATAGGCCCGGTCTGGCGACGCCGGCGCGTCGGGAACCAGGGCCGGATCGTTTTGATCGAGTTCGGGCCGGTTCAGGCGCCGATAGGCATCGATCCGCTTGTTTCGGGCGATCGTGAATATCCAGGTCGAGACCGAGGCCTGGGCCGGATCGAAACTGTCCGCCTTGCGCCAGACCATGGCCATGGCTTCCTGGGCCAGTTCCTCCGCACTGTCGGGCGCGGACCCGCTGCGCATGAGGTACGCCTTGACGCGCGGCCCGAAATGGCCGAACAGCGCCGCAAAGGCCGCCTTGTCGCGGCTGCGGGCCACGCGGCTCATCAGTTCCTTGTGATCGTCGGGCGACTCAGCGTCCAAACCGGCAGTCCTGCAAAGCGTTGCGCCAGGCGGCCGACCCGGCCGCCTGGCAATTGTCCCATTTTTCTCGACCGCCAGCACAGAATCGCCTTGAGTGCTCAAGAAGCGATTCCGGGGAGGCGGCTCCGCCACCGCGGTTGCGCCTGAGTAATCCATACTTGAAGATACGTCGATGATTCCCATCTGGATCAGAAGACGTATTGGCCAAGTGTCAGGCGCGCCCGTAAATCAATCCTAGGAAAGACATACGATGCAAGCCTTTGAGTCCAAACCGTTTCCCACATCATCCCGTGTCGGCTTCCGCAAGACGGCGGTATGCCGTGCGCTGATCTGCGCAGTGGTGGCCGGGTTTGCCGGTTTCGGCGCGGCGCAGACCGCCGCCGCGCAGGACGTCGTCATCGGGGCGTTCAACGACTGGAAAGCGCATAGCTATCAGGAGCCCGAGGGCAAGGTCTGCAACATGTGGTCCCGGCCGATAAAGAGCGAACCGTCGAACGTGAACCGGGGCGACATCTATGCCTTCATCACGCACCGCCCGGCCCTGAAAAGCTGGGCGGCGGTCAGTTTCCAGATGGGGTATCCGTTGAACAAGAGCGAGGAAGTCTCCCTCCAGATCGACAGTCACAAATTCCGCCTGATCCCGGAAGGGGAAGCCGCCTTCGCCGACGAATCCGACGACGCCAAGATCGCGGCGGCAATGCGGCGCGGAAACCGGATGGTGGTTCGCGGCGTCTCGACCCGCGGCACACGCACCATCGATACATATTCCCTGTCGGGGGTTACGGCGGCGACGAACGAACTCAACAAGGCCTGCCCGAAATAACCGGGTAAAACAGGCGCGATCGGCGGGCGGGTTCCGCCGCTATTCGGTGTCGGCGGCAAATTCCGCTTCCAGGGCTTCTTCCAGGTCGACCAGGTCCTGCGGCAGGGGCAGGCCTTCGGCCTTCATCGTGTCCAGCATCTGGCGGATCCGTTGATAGATTTCACGCCGATCGCCCTGTTCGCCTTCCATTTCGGTCAGCAGCAGCCCGATTTCCGCCTGCAAATCTTCGAAGGCCATACGATTTCTCCCTGGTCACTTTAATGAATGCTGTACGCTAGAGACGAGGCGGTGACTGTAGCACGAGTTTACATCACCCCTTCACTCCCTATATGACAGGGGCCGATTTCTAGGAAAAGCGATATGACCGCATCAAATCCCGCCCCGGCGCAATTTCAGGCGCAGGCGGCGGCGCAACTCGACGATTTCATGCCCGGCGGCGCGCTGGCGCCCACAAGCGCGGCCGACGCGGAGTCGCGCCCGAACCTGGTCGGCATGGATCGGGACGACATGAACGCCTTCCTGTCGGAGATGGGCGAACCCGCCTTCCGCGCGAAGCAGCTGTTTCAGTGGATCTACAACCGCGGCGTCACGGATTTCGAGGGCATGACCAACATGGCGAAGCCCTTGCGCGCCAAACTGGCCGACAGTTTCCGGATGCACCGGCCGTCGGTCAGCGCGCATCAGGTCTCAAGCGACGGCACCCAGAAATGGCTGTTGCGCTACGATGACGGGAACGAGGCGGAGACCGTCTATATCCCCGACGACGACCGCGGGACGCTGTGCGTCTCCAGCCAGGTCGGCTGCACCCTGACCTGCAAATTCTGTCATACCGGCACGCAGCGCATGGTCCGCAACCTGACCCCGGCCGATATCGTCGCCCAGGTCATGCTGGCCCGCGACACGCTGGGCGACTGGTCGGTCACCTCCGACAAGCGCCGGCTGACCAATATCGTCTTCATGGGCATGGGCGAACCGCTCTACAACACCGACAACGTCATCAAGGCCATGAAGTTGATCATGGATGGAGAGGGGATTTCGCTGTCGAAACGGCGGATCACGCTCTCGACCTCCGGCGTCGTGCCCGAGATCGAACGCGTCGGGCGGGAAACCGATGTCCTGCTGGCGATTTCCCTGCATGCGGTGAACGACGAATTGCGCAACGAAATCGTGCCCATCAACCGGAAATATCCGCTGAAGGAACTGTTTGCCGCGGTCCGGAACTATCCGGGCCTGTCGAACGCCAAGCGGGTCACCTGGGAATATGTCATGCTGAAGGACGTCAACGATTCCGTCGCGGACGCCAAGGAACTGCTGCGGCTGATCAAGGGCATTCCGAGCAAGATCAACCTGATCCCGTTCAATCCCTGGCCCGGCAGTCCGTACGATTGTTCGTCCGACGCGCAGATCAAGAAATTCGCCGACGTCATCTGGAACGCCGGCTATTCCGCCCCGATCCGCACCCCGCGCGGACGCGACATCCTGGCGGCCTGCGGCCAGCTGAAGTCCGAGAGCCAGCGCATCGGCAAACGGGAGCGGATGCAGATGGAGGCCATCCAGGCCGAAAAGGAAGCCGCCGTCGGCATTTCCCTTTAGGTGCGCGCCAAATAAATCAACAGACATATCAATTGTGAACAACGGTTCAACGAACCTGCTCGCTTGGCTCTGAATTGCCCTTTACATGGCGCGGGGGACGCACGATTTTGATTGGGTAGGGGTAGGCCAATTCGCTTCGATCATGGGAGATCGTGATGCGCTTCAAGAGTTTCGCACTGGCCGTCGCCGTTGCCGGCATATTCCTCGCCGCGCAGGCTGAGGCGTCAAGCGTCGGCCGCGCCGTGATAACCTTCGAGGACTCCGTCGGCGACCGCTTCGCCCTGGACAACCTGATCGGCGACAATACGAATATCGACTTCGGCGAATTGCCGTTGGCCCCGGTCGACGGATTGACCTTCGACGGCGTCACCTTCGGTTTTCAGGTCGGCGGAAGCCCCTCCACCGATGCGGAATTCGGCGGTCTGGATCTGGGTCCGTTTCCGTTCGACCATCTCGACGGTCTGGCCCTCGAAGGCAGCGCCTTGGGTGTCCTGACCCTGGATTTCGCCATCCCGACATCCTTCCTGTCCTTCGGCGTCGCTTTGAACGGAACCGCCCCCTCGCCCATCCTGGGCGCGACCGTCAGCTTGTTCGACGCGGCGGACAGTCTGATCGGCACCTTCTTCGTCGATGTCTTCGAGGGGCAGTTCTTCCCGGAGGCCCTGTTCGAGTATCGGGTCGCCGCGGTTCCCGTGCCGGCCGCCCTGCCGCTGCTGTTGGCCGCGCTTGGCGGGCTGGGCATTCTGCGCATCCGGCGGAACCCATCCGGGGTCTGATCGCGCATCCGAAAAAGACTTTTGATCAAGGGGCCGAACGGGCCCCTTTTTCTCTTCGGCTTAAGCGTTAATTAACAACCAATAGATCATAACCCGCTTTATTGGCCGTACAACAATTGGTTGGATAACATGCCCTGTTCACTTTGCGGCGGGACCGCGGCCGGTTTGAGGCCGCGCATCGCAATCTATCCGCCGGAAAGCCATACCGCCGACCGGCTGCTCGACATCCTGTCGGGTTTCGACCGCCCTTACGGCCGGCAGGACTACGGCGCCCTGCTTTTCCCCACCGACCTGGTGCGCGACCGTAACCTGGACCTTTCCGAAGGTCTCTCCACGCCGCAGCTCATCGACACCATCGTCGTCGACATCGAAACGGATGCGCCGAGCCCGGCTGAAGTCGGCCGGGCCAGACCTCTTTCGGCCTTGTTGGACGAGATCCAGGGCGAATGGCTGGTCGATCTGTTGAACGCGGGATCGCTGTACTGCCTCGCCCAGCCGATCATGGACAGAACCGGCGCCGTCTACGGCCACGAAATGCTGATGCGGGGAACCGGCGTCGACGGGTCGATGATCACCCCCGACCGCATGCTGAAAGCGGCCGCGACGCCGGAGCTCAGGGCCAAGCTGGATCGGGCGGCGCGGATTGCCGCGGTCGGATCGGGCACGCGGATCCCCGGCGAGTCGAATGTGTTCATCAATTTCCTGCCGTCCTCCGTCTACGACCCGCAATTCTGCCTTGAGACGACCTTCAAGGCTGCGCGGAGCGCCAAGATCGATCCCAGCCGGTTGATCTTCGAAGTCGTCGAAACCGACAAGATCGGCGATTTCGATCATCTGGCGGCGATCATCCGGCGATACCGTGAAGAAGGGTTCGCGATCGCCCTGGACGATTTCGGCACCGGGTTCAACAATATCGAGACGGTCATTCGCCTGCGTCCGGAATACATCAAGCTCGACAAGGTCCTCGTCATGGAGTCGGCCCATGACAAGCTCAAGACCCAGTTCATTCTGGAATTGGCGTCGGTCGCGCAATTGAACGGGATCAAGACGATCGCCGAAGGCATCGAAGACCAGGAAACCCTCGACCATGTCCGCCGGCTGGGCGTGGACCTTTTCCAGGGCTATCACCTGGGCAGGCCGGGCCCGGTCGCGGCGCCCTGATCCCGACAGGGCGGAAAAGCCGTTCGCCGGCATCGCCGGACACCTCCGCTTATT
>Ga0209692_10001116_pt1 | contig 40648 bp, 54 predicted proteins | sample tdDd472_FD_187129 | JGI IMG/M metagenome (GOLD analysis project Ga0209692, IMG submission 187129) | Marine sediment microbial communities from the Atlantic coast under amendment with organic carbon and nitrate - tdDd47.2 (SPAdes)... | ecosystem: Environmental > Aquatic > Marine > Coastal >...
TGGACGATATCGGCCTGTGGGAACTGAACGAGGCCTTCGCGGTTCAGGTGGTCTATTGCCGGGACAAACTGGGCATTCCCGATGAAAAGCTGAATGTCAACGGCGGGGCGATCTCCATCGGTCATCCGTATGGCATGAGCGGTTCGCGGATGGTCGGCCACGCCCTGATCGAGGGCAAGCGCCGCGGCGTCAAATATATTGTTGTGACCATGTGTGTCGGCGGCGGCATGGGCGCGGCGGGTCTGTTTGAAGTTTTGTAGGTTTTATCGGCGAGGGCGGATTTTTGTAGCGCGCCGTTTGATTTGGGACAGTTTTTAATCTAATTTGGCACAGGGTAGTTATAGTACATAATCACTTTTGGGTTTGATAACTGGTTACTGTAGCGCGGCGCTTGTTTTTGCAGTACGCGCCACATAAAATTGCAGCAGAAAAAATGAACTAAACCCGGCTTTAAATCCTCTTTAAAGGCCGTGAGCATTGTTCAATCATTTAACGCCAGCTCGGCTTCTTGTTGCTGCCTCAGTTCATGGCCCCGTTCATATCCTTTTAACCAGGCTATGGCTTGAGCGACAAAGCGCGCATCCGTAGTATATAAATACGGATTATTTGACATATGGAGGCCGTTTAGGGCGGCTTGCATTCCTTCTTGGTAATAATTCATAATTCGTCCTTTTGGTTAGTGATGATAAGTTCCTGGGCGCGGGCGCCGGTGGAGTGTTTGCCCGCGATGCTGTAATGGAGATCGGCCTCGCGCAGCTCAAAACCCGCGAACAGCTGTCTGATTTCCGGCACATCATTGATGGACAGGATGAACTTGCCCTTGATGCCCTTCAGGGTCCTGGCCATAAGCGTGAATTGATCCTGGCTGAACATGCCCTCGCCATAGTCATCTTCACAGTTGAAATAAGGCGGGTCGAGATAGAACAGCGTGCCGGGACGGTCATATTTATTGATAAAGTCCTTCCAGTCGAGGCATTCGATAACGACACCCGTCAGGCGCTCGTGAACGTCCTGCAGCATCGGTTCGAGCTTTGATATATTGAACCGCGCCGGGCGGTCCACAGAGGCCCCGTATGTCCGCCCGGAGACCTTGCCGCCGAAGTTAGTGCGCTGGAGATAGAGAAAGCGGGCCGCCCGCTGCAGGTCGGTCAGGCTGTCCGGATTTTGCGCCAGAAGACGGGCAAACTCATTGCGGCCTGTTACCTGGTAGCGGAACATATCAATAAAGGCGGCATAATGATTGTTCAGGATCCGGAAAAGGTTGGCCACATCATGCGCATAATCATTGATGATCTCGGCCTTGGGCGCCTTGTCCCGCCGGAAGAAGATGCCGCCCATGCCGACGAACACCTCGGCATAGGTCGCATGATCAATCTGATCAATCATATGAATGATCCGCTTCGCCAGCCGGATCTTGCCGCCTTGGTACGGCGCGACAGGCTTTACGGGGGTTACTTCTTTATATATAGACTCCATGTATAAACTCATATATTGATAGCCCCATCGCGCCGTCTTTAAAGGGTGGCCGATAAGTAGGGGGCCAGTTATCTGGTGTGGCCTCCCCCGGCCACGGTTTAGGTTGCTGGAACAACCTAACCCCCTGCCTACTTAAAGGCAGGGGGAAGATCCGGATCATCATATTTCATCAGCCAGCGGATCCCGTCGCAATCAACGGCGGGTCCGACCTTGCCATAGCCATAGCCGGCGCGCGCCAGCACCCGCTGCACTGCGGGCCGCATCAACGCATAGACCGGCCGCCGGGCATAATATTGCCGCAAGGCGTCGAAGCCTTCAGAGAGGCATTTCATCACCTCTACCCGCCTGAAGACCTGTTCTGTCTTCGGCGCGGGGATGCAAAGCCGGCCGATTTCCATCGCGTTTTCCGGGCATTTATAATCGGGCAGATATTTTTGTAGCGGCAGATGCGGCCCCGGGCAGAGCCGGGCGGTGGCGATCGGATGATCGTGCCACAGGACAAGGACGTGGGCCGCCTTTCGGTCATAGGCGTCTTTTTCGAGCTCCGCCATATCCATCGGCTCCCACGGCCGCTCCTCGGCGTAAACCCGGTGGCGCAAGTGATAACAGGCGTCAATCATTTCGGGCGTCAGCGCCAGTCTATATTGCAGAGCCGCGGCCATCACGCCAGCCCCCTGATTTTAACCAGGGTTGAAAATTCACCCAGCCGCGTATTATAGACCGGCGCGCCGATCTCAAAAAAGCCGTAGGCCAGCTCCCGCTGGGCATAGGCGCTGTCCAGGTCCGGGATGACAAGCGCCGCCTGATTGCCACTGAGCGCATATTTCAGGTCATAAAAGCCTTGCCAGGCTTCGGCGGGGGTTAGATAAAGAAGTTTGGCGGAATAGTCGGTGGTGTCAGGGCCGACATTGGCGTAAACGGCGCCGGACCTTGCCCGGTCGTATGTGGTGCCGGTGACGATCTGATACCCGCTGCCCCACGAATGACCATCCGCCGGCTCAAAGGTCGATCCAATGAACAGCCGTCCGATCCGGAGCTTGCCGCCGGCCACCGCGCCGCCGGTGATGGCGATCCGCCACCATCTGAATGTCTGGGCCGCCGCACTATGCCACAGCCCATGGCTGCGGCCGTCATGGCGCGGATAGCCATCCATTCGCACTTCGCCCACGGCCTTAATGACAGTACCTGTGGCGAGGCCGCCCTGGGTCGCCGCCGCCCGGATTTCCCATGTCGCCCCGACCGGCAGGTTGGTAAAAAGCAGTCCGATCAGGTTGATGGGCGTCGCAATCCCCAGATCAATTTCAAGGGTCGCATCGGCGGTCGGCGACTGAAAAATATCGCCGGGCTGGATCACATTCAAATGGCTTGCCGGCATATCCGCCGTTTCGCCGCCGGTCGCGGTGACGGTATAATCAAAGGCGCGGGCGATGATGAATTTAGCCATGATCTATCCCCATAATTTCAAGATGGTCTGATTGGTCCCGAATTGTTCGGAGACGCCGCTGATGATAAAGTCTTTGCCGCCCGACAGATTATAGCGGTCGTATTTAAGGATGATGGTCTGGCCCGGCTGATATGCGCCAGGCTGGCCGAGCACCGTCGCCTGATAGACATTGCGGGCGACTTTCAGCAGATCGAACTGCCGCAGGTTTTCCGCATCCGCCGCGGCTTCCAGGTCAAGACCGGTCGCGGCCTCCAGCTCCCGCGCCCCGGCGGACAGGGTTTTGACGCCACCGTCCGAACGGGTGACGGTGCGCACGGCCTGAGTGATTTCGGCAATTCTTGCGGGCGTGGCTGACATTTAACGGCTCCTTAAAAGCTGGTCATCGCCTTCATCGGCCTCGACGGCTTTGGCGGCATGGTCATCTTCAAACAGGTTCAGAAACCAATTGAAGCCCCGCCAGTAAAGCGCGGGCGCGTCCGCCGTCATGGCCTTGCCGACCCGCGATGAGAATGTCTCATCCGGATCACCCAGATGCCAGATATTGAATTTCTGCGACCAGGACAGAAGGTGGTTCCAGCTCCAATCCCGAAACAGCGGGAAAGGCGAAAGCCAGCGCGCCAGAAAATGCGCCGGCACATCGATCAAGGCGATCACCATATGGATCAAAATCATCACCATGATGACCATTGAAACGGCAACCCAGGCAAAAAATTTAAGGACAGATAAAAACGATTTTAAAACCATATTTAATCCTTTTTAAGGGTGGAAATTGCCATGAACGCAATGGGCCAGCTCATGGCCCCATGTCGCCATTTGTTTGTTGTCATTTTCGGAATTAAGCCGCACCACATGAATATCGCACACACCTTCACCAGCCGCCGTCCAGGTCGCCCACCCCATTAAGGCCGGATCATTCATGCCGTCATGATCCTGACGCGCTCTACGCATGGATTTATAATCGGGATAGGTATGAACAGTAACCGTCATTTGTTCACCAGATCGGTCAAAGTCCTGCGGCAAAGGTTTCTTTTCTTCCCCGCAGGCTGTTAATAAATGAGCTATAAATATGATGATGAAATATCTCATTTTCCCATCTCCCTTAAAAATTGGCATAAGGTGCAAGCCATATGGTGCCTTTTTTAATGACGCCCGTGGCTGTGGGATTAAAAGGGTCGGTCGTGGGGTCAAGGGCCTCAATATCGCTTTCCAGCAGAACGCGCACCGACCGCAGGACGGTGTACAGGCCGAGCAATTCGGCTTTTTCTTCGTCCGGAAGATTGACAACCTCAGATGACGTTAAGAAGCCTTGGGCGTCGAACATGCGGTCGATTTTAACGATATCACTATAAATATCCTCAATCCCCGCCGCCATCGCCCGGCCCTTCTGGATCACCCGCTGCACATCACTGTTGGTTACTGCCATTTTTATGCTCCTATGCCTGAATTTGATCCTGAGCCTGACAAGCTCAGGGTATGACCATTTTTCTTGATGCCGGCGCCCTTGCCGCCGCCAGTGCCACCGGCAAAAGTCGCGCCCTGACCCGCCGTACCCGCTTGCGGCGTGATGCCGGTCACCCCGCCGCCATCACGGCCTGCGCCGCCGCCCGCCGCGCCTGCGCCGCCCGCACCGCCGCCGGATATAGTGCCAGGACTGCCCGCCGAGCCGTCGTACGCATCGGGGACAGTGCCGCCGGACCCGCCCGCGCCATTGGGCCAGCCGCCGCCACCGCCGCCGCCGCCGCGATAAAAATATTCGCCGCTGGAAAAAAACCGGTATCCGCCGCCGCCGCCGCCGCCACCGGATCCGCCGGAAATCGTCCCGTTATTGACCAGGGTCAGGTCCTCATTGAGCGTCACGCCATGGCCCCCATTGCCGCCATTGCCGCCGGCGCCCAGGCCGCCGCCGCCGCCGCCCGCGCCGCCAGCGCCACGGATTATGACGCCGCTATTGATATTGAGCGTAAGATTTATTGTCTGCGCCGCCGGCCATGATCCGGTGTCAATTGCACCGCCACTCGTTGCGGTGATGGACGAGGACACCGTAACCGTGAAATTGGCGTCCGATTGCCCGTCATATCCCATGGAGTCCGCCAAATTGCGCATATTCACCGCCGAGCCCGACGAATGGGTCGCGGATGAGGTAAAGGCCGTCGGCGGATCGCCGCTGTCGCCCTTGCCGCTGATCAGGTCCCACACACTGTTTGAGGCGTTCGTGGCCGGCGGCGCGACGCCGCTGATGCCGGCCGAATTGGTGCTGGTGCAGATAAAAAAGCGATCCTGATAGCTGACCGTCTGGCCCAGATAATAGGTCGCGACCGCCGAATAAACGCCGCGATAATCGGCTTTATACAGCTCCGGATCAGTCCAGGGCGTCTGGATCGTGCCGTCGCCGTTTTTAATCGCCCGGCTGACCCATGTGGTGCCGGCCCCCGGCACGTCCTGCCAGCCAACCGGCTGTTCGCCCGTCGGCGTCCCGGGCTTGGTTGCGGCGAGGTAAAATTTAAAATCGGTGTAGCGGCCGGGCCGGCCGGCGATAAAAAGAGACTGCAGGCTCGGTTCATTGCCGTTGAGTTCGTCAAAGCGGGGCCGGGAGAAATAGGCCGTGACGCCCGCCACCGTGGCGTAATACTGATAGGCCCTGTGGACCTGTGCCGTCGCCCCCACTGCATTTTTATATTCAGTCCCGGTGATCACTTTTTCGGCCGTTTCCGGGTCATAAACCCCGGCGTGGCCAGTATCGGCGCCGGTATAATCCGACCCGTGTATCACCCCGACAATCAGATACCATTTATTCAGCGTCGGCAGGTCGCCATTCCAAAAATAAGGATTGCCATTTACCGTACCCGATAAATTAAGCGTGCTGCCGCCGGCGGCGGAGCATCCGAGGTATATCGTGCCGTTCGTACTTGTCTGCATCGCCCAGACTGTCAGGCGATATGACTTTTTATTATCTATCGGAATATTATTATGGTTCCAGCCGCCGTCGCCGTCATTCAGGCCATCGGATGACATCTTCCACAGCGGCTCGGTCGCGCCGTAAGGGCCGGCGCCAAGGACGATTTCATTTTCAGCATCAAGCCCATTCCGAAGGAAATCGCCCTGTGACCCCGTTGTGCCGACGGTCCACTGGGTCACATCAATCAGGTTCCCCTCGCCGCCGATGCGGCTCCAGTCATAATCCGCCGGATTGCTGCTTTCGGTCGATACGGTCTTGTTATAGGCGAGCCCGATATAGGTCCGGCCGCCCGGCGCGCCGTTGGTGAAATTGATGGTTCCGTCGGCGCTGTCGGCATAGGCGATCCAGGTGTAAAGCGATTGACCGTCCGATCCCGCCGGCCCTTGGATCCCCTGCGGGCCTTGCGCGCCGTCTGTCCCGTCCGCCCCTTTGACCAGCGACCAGGCATAATCCGCCGCATCCGCGCTCTCGGTCGATACGGTCTTGTTATAGGCCACGCCGATATAGGTCCGGCCGCCCGGCGCCCCGTTGGTGAAATTCGTCACCCCGTCGGCGCTGTCGGCATAGGCGATCCAGACATAGGTTGCCTGTCCTTGCGGCCCCGTCGGGCCCTGAATGCCTTGCGGACCTTGCGCGCCGTCCGCCCCTTGCGGGCCTTGTGGACCTTGTGCGCCGTCGAGCCCGGCGGCGCCGGAAACAAATGGTGTGATCGCGGTAAGGCCGCTGCTGACGCTTTCGGCCTCGACGACCGCGAGAATGCAATCCGTCGCGACAATGGCAAGAGCATAATCTGTGTCGTCATTGTCAAAGGCTTTCCAGACGCCGCCCACGACCCGAATGGGGACGATATTGGCCGCTCCACCCCAACTACCCGTTGGAAATCGGGTTGCGCGAACGGTATCTGTCCACATCAGATAAAACCGTCCGGCCGATAAGCCGTCACCATATGGGGTCCAAATACCGGAAGTAGCCTGGACTGAACGCTCAACTCCGTCGGGATGAATAAAGCGGCTGCCCTGAATGCGGATTTCTCCCGGATTTATAGTACCGTCAGCATTCATATCCAGTGTGATTATCATATCCGCCGCGCCGCCGACCACGCCCGGCGCGAAAGGGATCGGCAGACTGGCGAGAGCATCCTTGCCATCAACGCCGTCCACGCCATCGGCGCCACTCGCCCCCGGCGCGCCGTCCTGCCCGGCATCGCCCTTTATATAACCCCGTGATGTCCAGGTCGTGAGAGCCGTTTTTTCAAAATATTCCTGGGAAGTAAGATCAATATAAAAATCGCCGAATTCACCCAGCGCGCCCAAAGGAGCGCCGGCGCCAGTGAGCCACTTAACGCCCGCCGGTCCTTGCGCGATTTCGCCGGAATTCTGAACCCGCCAGTTGGGATGATAGGTCGTTTTCAGCCGCCAGACCGGCGGCGGGGTTTCGAGGCGGACCAGGCTTTTGATATTGCGGGCGCTGATCTCCGCCTGTGGGGCCGTGAAATCGATGATGCCGACGGTGAGGCTGCCCAGCCAGTTAACCATCCAGTAGCCGCCTACCCCCCGCATCAGGGCGCTGAACAGGGTGCTGGCGTTTTCCGCTGATCTGGCATGCAGAGAACAGGCGGCGGAATTTACGCCGTTTAATGCGGTAAAGGCCGCGGCGTCCACCGTAACCTGACTGCTGTCCGGAATAAAATCCAGCAGTCGTTTTATAATGTCGCCGGCGGTGGCGACATATCCGCCGGCGGCGTCGCCCTTAAGGTCCACGGTGACCAGCCCGGCGGGCTTGGCGCCAAGCCGGAACAGACCGCGGCTCAGGTCAGTTTTATACCTCCCGGGGAGCGGCGACCAGGCAGCCAGGTCCGTCGTATCTCCGTCGGCCGTCAAGGCGACGCCCTGGTCAAAGACGCCGTCGATCGATTGCACCGCGCGGCAATGCGCCTGATAGACCAGATCGACGCTATCCACCAGCACCGGCTCCATATTGAAAATCGGCCCGAATGCCCAGGGTTTGACCGTGTCCTTCAGCTCCGCCGGCCCTTCATAGTCCCCCGCCGCATATCCGGCGCCCGTGTATGTGGGAAAATCAACCGGCTGGTCAAAGATATTGCTTTTATCGCCAAGCGCGAGCGTCAGGGTCGCTTCATCAAAACTCATATCCCTGACAAAGCCCTGGAACCGCAAGGTGAAGTCGGCGAAATTATCGCCCTCTCCGGTCCAGATTTTTATCCCGCGCTGGTCCCAGTGAAAGGCGGTGAGCTGATCCAGTTCGCCGTCGCCGATCGCCAGCTGCAGCGTCCCGGCCGTCCGCTGGGCCGAGGCCGAGATAAATTCATTTTCAAAGATGCTGAGGCCGAGGGACAGGTTTGATTTAATCCGCGACCGCCAAAGCTTGCCATCAAACACCGGAACCGGACCCGCCGAGCTGAAGCGGAGCGTGATTTCCGCTGCGCCCACCGGATCATATGGCGTGATTTCGGCGAGGATGATCATTCTGACACCTGCCGCAGATAAATTCTTCCACCTGACCCGCCACCGCCGCTGTAACCGCCGCCGAAGCCACCGCCGCTGTAACCACCGCCGAAACCACCGCCACCCCAACCGCCAAAGCCGCCGCCAAAGCCGGGGAAACGACCTTCGCCCCATGTCGGCGCCGCCGGCCCGATCAGGTCGCGGATTTCGGTCAGCAGTTCGGCCGCGACGCTGTTGCCGGCGGCAATGGTGTCATTGACCTGGTCAAGGCCCTGGGCGAGGTCCGGGAAGACATTTTCGATGGTCGCCGTCGGCACATTGGTCACGGGCGTTGTCGTTGATCCGGACAGCTGATTTTCCAGGTTGCGCAGGCTGTCGACGATAAAGGCTTCCCGGGTAAAAAACTGCTCTGAGCTGGCGAAGGCTGCAAGACTTAAATTGCGCAGGTCATCCGCCGCGCTGACAACCTCATTGATGGCCTCTTCATCGCCGCCTTGGGCGCGGGCATACAGATCGTTAAAGCGCGCCTCGGCGGCCTTTAACTGTTCGCCGGGGCTTAGCTGTGATGATCCACCGATGGTGATGTCATTGACAAAATTATTGATGTCATCATTCAGACCGAGCAGCACCCGTCCGGCGGTCTTGCCGAAATCCTCAATCAGCTTCTGGCGCTCCAGCAGGTTCAGTTTTTCGACCGCCACCAGATCCGCGCCGAGGGCCTGGGCTTCCCTCAGCCGTTCGACCTGGGTGTCATATTGCCGCTGCAGCTGCGCCTCGAGCGGATTTTCAAAATCCATAATGCCGAGAGCGATCGTCTTGTCGAATTCATCCCTGAGCCGGTTCAGTTCCCGTTCGAACGCATCCCCCACCTTGCTCGCGTCAAGGCCCAGTTGTTTCGCCTTCTTCGCCACATCCTTGAAGCCCTTCGCCAGATCGCGGAGCTTCTTCTCGGCTTCGTCCATCCGGGGCGCGGTGACTTCGTCATAGACCTTGCCGAACTCGAGATTGGCGAGCACCACATTGGACGGCTTGTCGAGGCTGTTTTTTAAAATGGTTTTAAAGGTGTCTGAAACGTCAATTTTACCGCTATTCACCGCGTAGGCCAGCTGGGCGGCGATCGCGTCTTCGGCGGTTTTGAATTCCCTTCGTTTTCGGCCGGGGGCTTCAAAAATAAAGTCCTCTTTACGGATGCCGATATTGCCGATATTGCCTTTTAAGGATCCGCCCGCAATATCAAGAATGCTTTGAAAATACTGCACCGTGGCGTTGGCGAGCTTGCCGGCCGCCGCCACATCGCCGGATCCGCGTTTCCGCACAGGGCCGGCCGAAACCCCGCCGTAGGCGTCGCCTGAGATCGCCGCCTTGGCTTCCGGCGTTTTTTTAAACAGGCCTACGACGGCGCCAATGATACCGCCAATAATGCCGCCGGTCGGGCCGGCGAGTTTCAGGCCGATACCGGCCCCGGTCAGCGCGCCCTTGCCCACTTTGCCGAGCCCCAGCATATCGGCGAGGATTGATCCCTGCGCCCCGCCGTCAAGCGCCTTGCCAAAGACCGTCGACAGCTTGCCGATGCCTTTTTCCGTGAAGCCCAGCGCCTTGCCAACCTTATCCAGGGATTTGACCAACAGTCCCTGTTGCTGTACTTCGGGGGATGACTTGCCGTTATCATTGGCGGCTTTGTTGGTGCCGAACAGCACCCCGAAAAGATCAGTGCCGCCGGTCGTGCCCAGCCCTTTCAAGGCATATTGCGCCGCCCATGTTTCAGCCAGCGCCCGGCGCCCGATGGATTTATAGGCGTCCCAGAAGCCTTTGATCCCGTCCATATTGCCCTGGAGCAATTCATCAAAGGTGTCGGCCAGGGAGCGCTGGACATTTTCGCGCTGGTTATCCCAGACTTTTTTCCGGGCCTCTGCCGCGTCTTCTTCCGCAGCCACGCGTTTTTCGATTTCAGCCTTGGCTTTAACATGGGCGCGGGCTTCCTCGCCCAGCTGCTTTATTTCTTCTGCGGTCAGCTCAATGCCACGCCGTTTCGCCTCATTCAGTTTTTCGCGAACATAAAGCTCACCCTCGCGGGCCTCATCCGACAGGCCAAGCAGGCGGATTTCATCCGCCATTTGTTTATTGATTTCGGCGAGAAAATCCTTCGACTTAGGATAATATTTATCCTGGGCCAAACCCAACAGCCGCTCATACTCAGTTAAACTTGGGATCAGCTTTTTTGAATATATTGCCGCAAGATCCTCTTTTATCTTGGCGTATTCCCGTGATTTTGCCAGGGCAGGATCAAGTGCATTGGAAATGTCGAGATAGGATTTTTTAAGCTTTTCCATCTCTTCCGCCGCCAAGACGGCGGCTTTGATCGTTTTTTCCCCGATATTTTCTTCTACCGCCTCGGCGACTTTTCCGGATTTTTCTTCTAAATCTGCCAATTCTTTATTAAGGGCAGCAATCTCAGCCTTTGTTTTTCGAATTGCGGACGTATTCTGATCCGCATGAAAACGCACTGTGCCCGTCTTTGAAAATACCGGACGGAAATCCTGTTGCTGCTCAGCGAGCAGCGCTTGCTTTGTTTTAAGCTCTTGTCGAATGCTGGCCTGGTTTCGTTTATTTTCTACCTGATACAGGCGTTCCACTTCTTTTGCCTGGTCGGCGGTCGCGGTCGCAATATCGGACAGAACTTTAAGATAGGCATCTGACCGGGCAATTTTTCTTTTTTCAAAGTCTTCCTGATCAGCGGTTTTTTTATTCAGCAAGGTCAAAGCCCCGACTAATGTCCCGATGGCTATGGCTGCAAGACCAAAGGCATTGGCGGAAAGTGCAGCTGTCAGGCCCTTCACCCCTGCGGTTACCGCGCCAATGACGGGCGGTAGGAGGGCGGCGGCCACGCGATAGGTTCCATAACCTATAACCAGGGATTTAATCATGGCGATATTTTCACCCATAAAGCGGACCACATCGCCGAGGTCCCGGCCCAGCTCCTTTAATGTGCCGTCGTCGACCAGTCCCTGGATCACCGATCTGAATTCGCCGGCGCTCGTCGTCACCGGCTCTAAAAACCCGGACCCGAAGGCGATCTTCGCATCCATAAAGGCATTTTGAAGACGGTTCAATTCGGCCTGCGGGCTTTTCATGGCGGCGGGCAGGTCGGCGCCAAATTCTTTCCTGAGTTGGGCGGCAAAACGCGGGATAAATTCATCGGACAATAGCTCACCATTATCCAGCATTTTATTCAATTGCTGCGTTGTAACCCCCATGGCGCGCGCCGCAATTTGAAAAGCTCCCGGCAGCCGTTCCCCGAGCTGGCCGCGCAATTCTTCGGCTTGGACCTTGCCTTTTGACATGATCTGTTCAAGGGCGCGCGCCGCCCCTGACATCTGATCCTGATTAAAACCTAAAACGGTTGCGGCCTCGGCCAGACCGAGCCAAACCTCCCTGACTTGCTTGCCCTGAAGGCCGGTACCCCGGGCCGCCGCCGTAAGTTTGGAATAAAGCCCGATCTGATCCAGAAAGACAAGGCCCAGTTCTTCGGATTTTGCCCGTAGGAAATCTTGCTCAAATGCCGCTTGACGAGTATCACCGGCGCCAAACTTCAAGGCGCGGTTAAACCGGTCCTGGGCCAGAGCGGCGCCGCCGGTTTGCTGGATCAGGTATTTAAGGGAAAATCCCGCGATCAAGGCCCGCATATCTGAAAAGCTATTATTCAGGCTTTTTGTGCTTCGGCGTAAATTTTTTGTGGACCTTGTCGCCTGGTCGCTTTCCCGGCCGAATTTATCGACGCCATGGGCGGATTTAAGCGCGGCGGAGGAAGCTTTATCAAGGCCTTTTGTGAGCTTATTCAACTCCGCCCTGGTGAGCTTAACCTCACCCACCAGGCCCGAACCGTCCGCCTTGAATGTGATGCCTACGACTATATTGCTCATTGCTTTATTTCTCAGCCATTAAACTTAAAACCGCCTGTTCGCATATCCGCAACCTGTCAAACATGTCTTCGTCGATCTCAATCTTCGCCCATCGCGCCGCCGTCTCAACGCCTGAATAATCAAGCCCCATGCGCCGGCCATCCATGCCGGCATGTCGCCATTGCGTCAGGCTTTTTAAAAACAGGGTAAACGCGGGCCAGTTGGCTTTCACCACGGCAAAGGGTTTATCCTGTTCCCTTTTTTCCAGGGACTGGATGAATTTCTCATCCAGCCCGCGTCGTTTGAATTCTGCGATCTTTTTTTGATCGACCCTGGATTTCGCGCCGGAAAACAAATGTTTCACGGCGTCGTCTAGTTTTTTGCCTCAATCCCCTGGCAGCACTCGGTATATGCCGGAAAGATCGCGGCAATGACAAAAGGCAGCTTCAACAGGTTTTCCAGGTTCGAGCTGTTGAACGGCAGGGCGGTTTTTTTCGCCCCCATCACATGTTTCCAGCCGGTGATCTTATCGGCCCACAGGGCCCGCACCTTGGCCGCGGCGGCCGCCTCGTCAATATCGCGGGCGATGCCCTGCAGCCTGTTTAAAAAATCCTCCGTCTCATCGGTCGAACCGACGATAAAGCGCAGCTCGATTTTATGCTGTTTTACCTTGCCGCCGTCGGCCGGCGTATTGATGATCACCGGCCAGTAGACCTGCAGGTTTTCTGTTAGAATGAATGACATTGGGTTTCCTTTTTTATGCGCTATCGCCTATCGGCTACCTGAGCGCGGGTTTTTATGCGCTATCGCCTGTCGGCTACCTGAGCGCGGTTTTTATGCGCTATCGCCTATCGGCTACCTGAGCGCGGTTTTTATGCGCTATCGCCTGTCGGCTACCTGAGCGCGGTTTTTTATTTTTTTAAGTGATGGGGGAACTACCGCTCCTCACGTCACTACTTGAGTTCCCCCGTTCGCGGGGGCGCGAGCCCTTACTTCACGACCAGTTTGACATCGTCATCACCGGTATCTGGCAGGGGACGAACATTGCCCGAAATCATCAGGATGTTTTCGTCGTCCGCATAATCAGCGTCGCGGAATTCCGCTTTCGGGCAGCTGAGCTCGATGATATTGCCGGCGACAGCGCCGTGGGTCAGCAACAGGGCGCCGGTGAGGCTGCCTTTGTCGATGGCGAAGAAATCCTTGGTCGCCACATCCGGGGCCTCGAACTGGATGCTGCCGCCGGGCGTCCGTTCGGAAATGCGGATTTTCTTGGCGCCCGGCAGGTCCCGCAGTGTCGGGTTCCAGGACATGCCCATTTCAAGGGATTTCAGCACCGCTGAATAGCCGTGCAGGGTGAAGGCCGGCGTATTGTCGAAATTGACCTCGAGCGGCTCCTGATAGGCGCTGAAGTCAGGCGCCGCAATGGCCCCGCCCGCGACCGGCGACCAGAGCCCGGTGAATTTGAACTTCATTTTCGGCAGATCATTGCCGGGAAAGTCAAAGGAAACATCGCCCCGGGCGCCGATAAATTTATGCAGGTCGCCGTCCTGCTCGGCATAAATGGTGACACTCTCAAAATTGCCCGATACCGGCAGATAGGTGACGTCGGTCGCGACAACGATCGTCTCGGCAAACCCGCAGGCCCGCAGCAACGGGCCATACGCCGGCGCCGTGCCGGCCGCGCCGGATCCCGCCAGTTCGACCTCAAATTCGATGGTGTTATGCAGGCCGCTTTTAATCTGTGGCTTATTGCCGAGATAGGGTTGCGCGACATTGCGTTCTTTGTATTCACCCTGACCCTGGCCGATTTTGGCGTTCAGGGCGAAGATGGCGTCGGCGCCGGTCGGCGCGGCGTCCGTGCCATAGGCCGCTTCGATTTTTGCGGCGAGGATGATCTGGTCATATTGTCTTTCGGGCATGATTATTTCTCCTTGGTGTTCGCGCCAGATTTCTGATCAGATTTCTGTGCTGTTTTTTCAACGGTTTCGGTCGGCGCAGCTTCCGCCACGTCTGGACGCGGCGCATTGCCGTCTTTCGTGCGGCTGAGCAGCTTTTCCTTGCCGCCGCGTTTCTCATAACTGCCGCCGGCGCGGCGTTTCATGGAACCTGTCATGATGTTTTCCTTAAGTTGTCAGTGGTTGAAAATTGGATTTCATAGATCAGCTTGCCGGGATAGGGCACCAGCCGCCAGCCGATATAATCGCAGAGCGCGCCGGTGCTGCTGTCCGGATGTTTAAAACCCGCCAGGGCGGATTTTACCCCTTCGCGGTAAGCCTCACTTTCGTCATCCTTGCGGGCGTCGAGGACAATGACGACGGAAAAGCTGATCGTGAGTTTCTGGCGATAGCCGCCGGCGGCGCGGGCCGGCGCCGACGCCTTCTCCCCGGTCATCACGACAAAGCAAGCCGGTGACACCTTGAAGTCTTGCGATACCTGGGCCAGGGCTTCCGCCGCGCCCTTTTCCCGGAAATGCAGGCCGGATGTTTCAATCTGCGTTAAGATCGGTTCAGTTCGCATGGACCGCCTCCTGATAAAAATCCTCGATAATGGCGCTGATTTCCGTCTCATCCTTGGCGTTGACCCCGAACATTGGCCGCGCAGGCATGGTCACTTGATCCAGAACGGCAAACCCGCCGCCGGGCGTGCGGAATTTAAGTTTTTTAGCGGTTTTGGGCTTGATCACCCCGCCGAACTGGTGGATGGCGGCATAGATCACATTGCTGCCGATCATGACCTCATCGGCGATGGCAAAATAAGTGATGCTGTCCCGCAAGTGGCCGCGATCAACCAGCGTCTTGCCACCCGTCGCCGCCGCGCGCCGGGAAGGGCGCCAGGGTATGCCGTCCGGGCCTACGCCCGTATCAAACCGTTCTTTGGTGGCGTTTTCCACATATGATCCGATCACCGCCATCACCGGCGTCAGGTCCTGACCCAGCCGGACCAGCGCCGCCAGGGCCTGTTGAAGATGTTTGTCGTCGGCCTTGATTTCAATCCGGGTCATTAAAAGTCCTTCAATGAATTACGGTCAAAGACGCGCGCGGGGCTGATAAAATCAGGCGCGCCGCTGCTGTCGGATGTTTTTTCCGGCGCCGGCAGCAAAACCCCGCCGGCGGAAATATCCTTCAGGGTGGATTTCGCCAGCTTGTAACGGCTATCCACCACATCCGGAACATTCTCGCCGTGGAGTGAAAAACGGGCGAGGTCGGCGACGATCGCGCGGATCACCTCCGGCGCCGGATCAAGCGGCGTCGTGTAACGTTTGGCGACATAGCCGTCGACCAGGGCCGTCGCCTCAATCAGGCGCGCGCCCAGGCGGTCCTTGTCAATCCGCCCCACATCATGGGTGTCGGAAAGCAATTTTGTCTCTTCATAACCAAAACGGGTGACATATTCGGCCGGCGTCAGATAGATATGGCCCTGACCGTCCGGCACGCCCCAGGTGAAATCCTCGACCCGCAGGTCCGCGTCTTCCTCGAAGGTCTGTCCCAGGCTGTCGGTGACCGCGACGGCGATATGATAAATCTCGCCATCGGTGCCGCCGGACAGGCGGAACTGGATCACATCGCCGGAAAACCCGGCATCCGCGCTGACAAGCGCCGCGAGCTCCGCAACCCGGCCGGCCGGCGTGATGACAACCGGGCCGATGCTCTGGATCGTCACGCCGAGGCCGAGTGAGGCGCAGGGCAGATTGTAAAGCACATTGGCGTCATTCGGTTGCTTGGTGAGGGATGCAGTCATTTACGCGCCTTTCCCGCTGACTTTAAGGCTGAAAGTGTTTTCACCCGCCGCCGCGCCGGCCGCGAGCGTCCGTTCGATCCAGATGCCGATCTGCTCGGCGGGCGGAATATTGCCGCCAGGGACGGCCTTTTCGGTCCCGTCAAACACCAGGGCGGCCGGCGCGACCAGGCGATCATTCCCCGCGCCGTTGGTCCCGCTGTCATTGAGCGCCGTCGCCAGCGCCAGGGCGTATTCATTGCCGGGGTTCACCGCATAAAGCACCGATGCGTCAAGCAATGCGTCAGTGGCGTTTTCGTTTTTATAAAAAACTTTTTCATAATATTTTCGCGCCGCGCCGCCGGCGACATCGGCCGAAATATCAATCAACGGCCGGCGCACGGTGGTCACCCCCGCCGGAAATATCATCAGATCGCCCGCATTGCCCGCCTTGCGCACCGTAACCGCGCCCGCGGCCCCCGCCGCCAGTTCGGCCTTTAAAAGCCGTTTAAAGACGCCCGGCACGGCGACCGCCGCCGTGCCGGTCAGCGCCACGACCTCGACCTTTGCCGCGCCGGTGGCGTCGCGGCCGGTGATGGTGATATTCATAACGTCGGCGGCGTTGTCTGATATCACCTCAACCCCGCCGTTGGCCCCCATCGGCGTGAAGGATACGAGCGTGGTCAGATCGATCGCGCCGCCGATCGCCAGCGTCGCGTCATCTTCGGCCATGACTTGAGAGCCATAAAGTTTAAGGTCATCAGCTGCGAAAGCCATTTAGTGTCTCCTGCTTTTGGGGAAGGATTGCTCCCGCGCTGAAGTGCGCGGGAAGATCAGTCCCCGCCCTGATGCGCGCGGGAACAGGGTGCCCCGGGTTGATTGCCTGAAAATATTGACGACGCCCGCGACAAGTCCGGTGCGCCCGCCCCATTCGACGGGAATAAGGCTGCTGGCCTCGACGGTCGCCAGATACTCCGTCGTGATTTGACGTGAAGCGCTGACCTCCGCCAGATTTTCCGCGGTGAGCGGATCCTTGGAAATCACGACCGTCATGTTTTCGCTCGCCAGGATATGATTTGCCGCTTCATCCGCAAGCCATTCCCCCGGCAGATCATCGGTCACCTGAGCCGCCAGCAGCCATTCCCCCGGCGCCATCGTCGTTGTTTCCACAGGGGTCAGGCTTTCAACCGGGACGGCGGCGGCGCGGGAAAAGTCGCTCAACCATTCGACCGGCAGATCATCGGCGAATTCCAGCAGGACTTCACCCAGCCAGTTCGCTGGCAGGGTGATTTCCCGGCCATAATCGGCCAGATGTTCGGCGGGTAGATTTTGATCTGCCGCGTGATTTGTCAGGCTTTCGGCGGATATTGCCGCAGACCGGCCGTAATCCGTGAGCGCCTCGATCGCAATGGCGAACTGGCGCTGACCGGCGGCCATCGTCTCGGCCGCAATGGCGGATGCATGACCAAAGCGCAGAATGCTTTCCGCCGGGACAAGATCAGAGGCGGCGGCATCCGCCAGCCACTCCACCGACAGGTCATCGGCGAATTCCAGCAGGACTTCACCCAGCCAGTTCATCGGCAGGGTGATTTCCCGGCCATAATCGGTGAGATGTTCGACGGGCATCAGGGCTTGGTCGGTCATCGCCGCCAGATTTTCGACAACAATATTCGCCGCCGCCGAATAAGGTGTGCCGGTTGAGGTCAGGTTAACACTGCGCCCGATCGGCGTGCGGCCCATGCCGCCGCGACCGATCATGTCAGTTCCTTAAACCGTGGAAGACACCAATACGCATTACCCCGGCGAAACCCTGTATGATTAAACACTGCGGGAAACCCCCCTGCATACGACGATGTTGTATCTGCAAAGCTGCCATGATGGACGCTGGTTATCCCACCACTGTCATCGCTTTTGGTAGCCGACCCCATATTGGCGATCCTGTAATCACCGGCGCCATTGCCGGAAAACTTTAAATTTCCGTCTTCCGCCATAATGGCTGTTGCGTATAGCCCAGGCTCTTTTATTACATGATTGATCCCGACAATTGATTTTGCACCAGAAAGAGAGCAATCTACAGCCCCGGCATCCTTTTCCAGCGCCTTTGGCACCCCACCGAACGCTTGATAAAGCGCCAGTTTCGCTGATTTGCCCGAGATACCGGTAGAGCAATAAGCTCCAAGCCCATCGAGAATACAGGGTCGGGGAACATAGATTAAATTTGCAATAGCATATGTTGTGGCCCATGACGTGCCTGATCGTGCATCGCTGAAATCAGGCCAGACCCACTCATTATCATAGAATAAGCCCCCGTTGTTTGCTGCCCCTTTTGGACTTACACATTCGATGGTTGGGGCGGATGCCTCACCAGACCAATCAATCCATGACCCGGTACTACTCTCAATCAAATAGTCCTGTGATAATGTATCCGGAGCCCCGTCTGTAACGGTGCCGATAAAGGTCTGCCATGCGCTGTCGGCAACATAGGCTGTGAATATGGATTTCTTACTTGCCAGCCCGCCAGAAACGAATGTCTGGAACCCGGCTTCCGCTCCGGCAAGACTGAATGCTGTCGCTTCGCTCACGGGCTTGTTGGATGCCGTCTCCTTGGCGCTATATGCATAATCAAAAGCCATTATACCGCCTCCAGTTCTGTTGGCACAGAAGCGACAATTGCGTCAACGGCTTCCGGCGTTGTCGCCGCCATGACATCCGCCTCAAGCTCATCGGATCGGGTTCTCACAGCGATTACCCACAATCTCACATTTTTCAGATATTCAGACCTCGCTGTAAGCTCCGGCGTCCAGCCAGTGGCCTGGACTGCCTCAAGGATTGCGGCCGCCTCGGCTGTTTTGTTAAGCTGATCAATAATTGTGTGTCTTGCCGTAATTACCCGACCTGCATCCTGCTTGATAAAGGCAATCGCCTTTTCCTGCGCCTCAGCAAGCGGGTCATATGCCGCGGCAAACGCCTGTGCTGCTACAAGGTCTTTGGTCTTGGCAATTGGCGTAGTCGTACTATAAACAGTCTCATGGAAAACATGACCACGATCTAAAAGCGCAGACTGTGTGCGTGACGGCAATGAGGTGAAATTCGGATATTCAGATGACATCATCATGTTCCTGGTTAAAAAAGCCCCGGCCCCCTGAACCCAATCAGGCGCCCGGGGCAGTCCTCATCGGCGAGAATTTCTATTTCGCGGCGGCGTCGATTTCGATCGGGACTTCCCGAACCGTCACCACCAGCATCGGCTCGGCCATCAGGATTTCAAGATCATTCTCGCTGAACGGGAAATCCTTATCCTGTGGGTCATAGGTCGTTTCCGCCTCCGGATGGGCGACGCCGCAGCGCCGGAAGCCGTCCCGTCTGGATGCGATTGTGACGACTGTTTTTGTGTCAGATGCTTGCTTTGTTTTGGTCATTGGTCATCCCTCCTGTTATGCGAGCCATGAGCAGACAACGACTTCCGTCGTGTCGCGGTTGACATTGGTGGCGCCGTTGGCGTCCCGCTCGGCCTTGACCATTTCGAGGGCCGTGGCGCGCAGGCTCGGCGGCACCAACAGCATTTTCGGCGTCACATTCAGCGGCTTGCCGTCATCGCCTTTCAGGCCCTGCATGGCGGCGAAGGCCGCGTCATAATTGGCCTTGTCGAGGGTCGCTTTTGAGCCAAAGGCCAACTGCCACAGACCAAAGCCCGCATTCACCCGGGCATCAACGCCGTAGCGATATTCCTTGGCGGTGAAGACCTGTTCATCGTCCTTTTTATCCATGGCGACAAAATCATAATTGCGGCGCTTCTGGAAAATGATCGGCATCAGGGCCTTGGACGTGTCAATCAGGTACCAGGGCGTCCCGGCCCCCGCCTGCATATTTGATACGCTGACTTCGTTGCCGTTTTCGTCCATAACCGGATGATCGGTGTCGAAGAAATACTGGCCGTCATAGCATTTTTCCGTAAAACCCTTCTTTAACAGGGCGAATACCAATTCGTCCGGATGGTTGGCCGTATCCATGCCCAGTTGCCGGAACAGCGGGCCGTATAGACCAAGGCTGTCATCTTCGATATCGTCGCGGTCGACGCCAACGCTGTTTTCATAGGGCTCGTTTTTGATCGTGAAGTCATGGGTTTTCAGGTTCTGAATAACCCGGTCGCCGAGCCATTTGCGGAAGCGGGTGGTCTTGCCGAGCCAGCCATAGACTTCAGCGCCTTTGGTGCTGTTGACGTCCATGGCCACTTTTTTATACTGGCTTTCCGCCGTATCGAGGCCGTTCTTGAATTCGGATTTAAATCCGACCATCAAGGCGGCGAGGGAGGTTGATGTGATCTGCATGATATTTATCCTTTAAAACTCGACCCAGACACCGGCAGGCGTCACTTCATGGACTTTCCCCGCCACGCTTCGGGTATTGACGCCATCGGTCTTCGCCACCGTCTGGTCATCGACGATGTAACAATCATTGCCGATATCGGCGTTGGTGATCAGATCCGTCGCCTCATTGCCGTACAGGAAAATACCGCGTTCGATTTCAACGGTGATGTCGCCATTGGCGCCGCCCGAATTATCGGCCGTATGCTTGGCCCGGCCCAGGCCTTTTAAGCCAAGGGCCGTTTTGCCTGGGATGGCGTAGGCGGCCTCCAGCGCCACCAGGGCGCCGGCGTAAATTGTGACAGCCCCCCCGACGAGCAGGCCAAGATTGCGGCCGGCGCGGGCCTGTGTGTCACGTTCTTTCGCGAGAGCGGTCATGATTTGTCTCCCTGTGTTTGATCGCCGCGGGATTTAATAAAGTCTTCTTCAGACATGCCGAGTTGTGAACAGACGGCTTTTTCAGCCGCATTGAGCGCGCTCCCGCCGCCTTTTGGATCATTTTGATCGACAATGGCGCTGTCGATGTTCAAAGCCGGGGCCTTGGCGATAAAGTCATCAAAGCCCTTTGGATCAGCCTTATGATAGGACCGCGCCCAGTCGGCCTGGGCGGGCGTGATCTTCTTGTCGGCCAGGGCTTTTTCCACGGCGCTGTCCGCCGCAGCCCCCAGGCTCTGCGATTGCAGGGATTTCACCGTGTCCTGAAGATCGCGAAAAGCCTGCATCGGTACAAACTTTGCCGGATCCGGATCATCCTTGGCCGCGGCGTCCTTTGACGCGACAGCGGATTGAACCGCCTTGACGACATCATCGGCAGATGCGTCTTCTTTTATGCCCAGCGAACCGCTCAATGAAGACATCAGGGTTTTGATTTCCTGATTTCCATCGATCAGCTTCTGGGCATGGGCGGAAATTTGTTCGGCCGTGGCGTCATCCGCCATGCCGAACAGCTTGATTAAAAGCTTTTGCAATTCGTCCATGTCATGTCCTTGGTGTTGGTTTTGTTGCGAAGAAAGCGCCTTCATCTGAAGGTTTGGTTGATTGGTCAGGCCCGCGCTGACAATCCGTTTGATCTGGCCGGCGCGGCTATGGATAAAAACGGGTGATATATAGCGAAACTCTTTTGACTGGATCGCGGCCAGGGCTTTGTCCGTCCACTCAATGCGGCCGTATATGCCGTCGGCGCGCGCCTCGAACTGTTTGATCCAGCCGGCCGCGGGCGCGGGCTTGCCGTTCTTTTCGGAAAATTCGCTCTGATGATCATAATCGACCGGCAGATCCCGACCGATTGAATTCCGCGCCGTCAGGTCAATGACGCCTTGGGCGTCCTGCAGCACATAGGGGCCGCGTCCGTCATAGCCGGAAAATTCCCCTGCGGGCAGAAGCTGCACCCACTGGGAATTCCCGGCAGTGGCGGAGAGCAGCTCTATGGAGTGAAAAGCACGTAGCATGATGGTCCCGAGTAAATAATCACTGTTTGATCCGGAGATTAGGGGACGCGGGACAACAAAAAGCCCCGGAAAGCTTTCCGGGGCCGTGTGATTTCTGATCGGGGGAATTGACAGAAGCCTAGCGCAAATATCCGGACAGGGCAACTGGTGATCGGCGGCCCGGGTTAAATAATGATTTCCCGCGTCGTTAAAGGGGGCTTAAAGGGGTGGAATTGATTTTAAGGTGCCTTTACGCCGTTTCGACGCTCACGAGCGCTCTCAGGGCCATTTCAGGGGATAATCAATTTTATTGGAAAGTAAACTATTTTCAGCTATAATATGACTTGATCAGCTGCGGTCGTGGATGGCCCTTGGTAGGTTGGTCTAATGGCGGAGCGACCACGCGCATCCGCCTTTATTTTTTTCCTCCCTCATCTCGCTTCTTGTAAATCAGCATGCCGCTTCTGTAACGTTCAATATAATTGAGTGTTTTGGGGCTAAAGGCCGTCAGGCCGTACCATTGATCATTATTCTTTTCGAACAGGGCAAATCCGTCCCGGAGTTTGTTACCGTGACGGATCTGAAACCGCGCCAGGTATCGGCGATGCAGAATATATTGCTGACGCTTATGGTGGAAAACAAAATCTTCCCATATTTCATCCGGCGTCTTGATCACGTCCGCCATCAACAAGGTATATATTTCCCGGCCGCGCTTCTTGATCTTCCAGTTGCCATAACCGTCCCGGAACAGATGCTCGTTGATGGCGATCGGCGTGCCCGTGACATCCATGAAGAAACCACCCTTTTCCGGCGGTAAGTTAAATTCGGCGACAAATTTTTGATAATATTCTTCATCGGGAAGGTTACCAGGTAATATTCTATTTGCCGGGACTTGGCGCACGGGCAACGGGTCGAGGGGCGCCTTGACACGCACCGGCAACGAAGCGCCACCCTGCGACAATGGCCCGCTGGACGGCGTCGGGGTAAGCGGCCTTAAGTAATGTTTGCCGACATTATAACCGAACCCCGGATCAATGCCTTCCGGCAGGCTGAGCTTTTTACCCGTGCGCGGGTTTGTCCAGGGCCGGGTGTTTATCGTCGGCGGCGGCGATGTGACGGACAGCCCCTTGCGTTCCAGGTCCCGCGCCGACCATTGCAGGACCGTGCAGCGACACCGCCATCCGTTCGGCGGATAATGGGTGTCCCACCAGGGATCGTCCACCGGCAGGACGGTATGATGCCAGGATCGGTGCAAGGGCCGTGTCCGGCCATCCAGCACCGCGCTGTACGCCAGGTAGGGGCGATATTTCTTGACGCTCTCAATCCGTTCCCATTGCCCGGCGGCCCGCGCCATGCGCAAATTGGTGTCATAGATAATCTTCAAACGCCTGCGGGAGCCGAGCTGAGCCTTCTTGACTTCGCCGGTCAACGGGTCAACCGTTTCCTTGACGCCCCACCAGCCTTTTTTGATTAACAGTGGTTCCAGATTGCGCCGGAATGTTTCAAAGGTGGTGCCATTTTCAAGGGCGGTTTTAACCTCCCCAAATATATCGCCCAATATGTCATAGCCTGCGGATTTGGCTACGGTGAAGGCCCGGACATGCTCCTGCTGCCACATGTCCTGCCAGGCGTAGCTTGAGGTCAGTCCCTTACGGGAAAAAAAGCGAATGGCCTCCGCCGGCGCCAGGGGCTGGAAGGTGACCGCCATTTATTCCCCCGCGCCGTTTTTCGTCAGCCCGGCAAGCCGGGCGTTAAAGGTTGATCGCGCCAAAAGGTCGGTCAGCCCCGGCATATTCATGTCCGGCAGCGTCGCGAGCAGGTTTTCAACAAAATCATCATAATCCGTTGACCGCGCGGCGACCTCTTTAATCGCGCCGATAATATCGACGTCGATGGCGGCCTGCAGATCGTCAATATTCTCATCGACGAAATCATCAACATCATCCCGGCGATGAACATGGACGCCGGGGTTATCTGGCCGCCCGCTGCGCTGCGCCGCCTTCTTTTCGCCAGATGCCCGGTCTTCATCCGGCCGCTCGATTTCCGCCGTCGCCCCTGGCGGCGCTAACAGGTCATCTTCGCTGTCCGGTTCTTTAAGACCCATTTTACTGCGGATTTCATTCTGGCTGACCTTAAGGCCCATGGGGATCAGGGCGCCGAGCGCCGCGCTCAGCTCCGGAATGTTGGTATATTCGGACCTTCCCAGGCGGATCTTCGGGTACCGTCTTTGCGGCCCGCGGTTCAGGTCGATGATCGGTCGCACCAGATATTCATTTAAGCTGCCGCACAGCTGCTTGGCGTCGGCGCGCTCAATATCTTCGCGGACCTCGTTATGCTCTTTTGAAACCGCATGCCCGCCGGATATGGCGTCCGTCGTCGTCGTCTGACCCAGCACCGCCTTCGACATCTGCTGGTCCATCCAGTTGCACAGACGTTCATACATGTCCGAACTGGCTTTACCGTCGGATTTGATAAACTCGATCATCATGCTTTCGGGGATGGTGGCCGCCGCGTCGGTGCCGATGTTGGACACGGCGCGCAGCAGGGTTTTCTTTTCCTCCTCCGTCGCGCCATTGCCATATTTACCGACCCGCAGCGGCTGGCCGTAGACCTCGGCGAAGATCACCCAGTCCTTGACCCCGAAATTCTTGAACATCCAGGCCCAGGCGACGGACCTCGCAACCCCGCCCCGGATCGGCAGGCCCGACTTGGCTTTATGGGTATGATAGATGAATTTGAACGGTTGCAGCGGCACAAGCGCGGCGCCTTCCCGCAGCAACAATGTCCGGCCATCTTCCCGGTCGAACCCGAACCAGCGCGGATCGCGCCAGATAATGTCTTTCGGCAGCCACTGGTTTTCCGAGGTGTCCCACATGATTTCCGAGACGCTGAAGCCTTTGCCGACCGCGTCCAGTATGTCAAACAGCTTGTCTTCAATATCGTCGCGGGAAAGGAATTCCCGCACCAGGTCGGCGTTGGCTTCGTCATTCTTGTCATCGCTCGCCGGCTCGACAGTGACCTCCAGCTGACTGACCGCGCGCTTGCGGGTGCCCATGATCGCCTGATAATGCAGATCCTTTTCTTCGATCTCCTCAGCCATGCCCAGATAGTCATGAGGATCGCCCACTTCGGCGGATCTTAATATCCGGGCCAGCCGTATCGGGGTCAGGCCGTGGGTTACATGGTCAGTAAAAAGCTGCCGGACACTGGCGAGGCCAGGGGCTGCGATTTCTTCTTTCAGTTTCCGGGTTTCCACCGGCTTGCCAAATTGATCCAATATTGCCATCACCATGTTCCTTTCAGGCCGGCAATGGAGCCGCCGACAAAATCACCCGCCATCTCTAAATCATCCTCGCTCGCATCAGCGCCTTTTACGCTGTCATAGGCATATTCCGTGACATCCATCAGACTGGCGGCGTAGGCCAACACGCCCGCAATGGCGCTGTCACCGTGACGCTGTTTGCCGTCCACACCCTTTTTACGGCCGCCTTTTTCAGGCAAGCGAATGACACCCTTGTCGTAGACCAGGTCACGATGGTCGCTCATGATGTCCTCGTCCCTGGGCAGGGTGATGGTCGTGTCCTCAAACGCGGCTTTATATTGCGCCATATTTTCCCGGTACCAGCTGACGGAAAGCATGACCTGTTCAATATAGCCGGAGCCATAACGCTGCATGGCGAATTCCGCCAACGCCTGGCCATTGCCTCTGGCGTCCATCTGGGCGCCCGAGAATTTCGGCAAGCGGTCGACAATATAAAACAGGATCTGTTCCTGCTGGCGAAAAGGGATGTTCCGCAGTTCCACAGTGAACGGGGTATGGCGTATCAAGTTGGGCAGCACCTGAAGCGGCCAGATCACGGTCAGGTCACCGGACCGTCCGAAGTCTTCCCCCAAATGGGTTCTATATAAGGGATGTAATTTGGCCAGCAGCGGTTTCAGTTCGCGGGCGCAGAAATCCCGACAGTCCGCCTCACGGATATGATCCGGCTCTTCCGCATAGCTTGACGGCCTTTCCCAGCGCACAACGGGCGCGTCATCCATGCACCGTTCGATCAAGGCCCGACTGAGCGCAGATCCGGCGCCGTCCTTCGGCACACAATAAAGTTCTTCTTCAGCGTCGTCGCCGTAGGTGGCCACCAGCTCCTGCCGCCACTGATCCTGCTTTTCCAGCGACCATTCCTGTTTGGTCACTTCGCAAATGCGTTTATAAAGACCGTCCCGGATGGCGTCGTCCAGATCAACCCTCACCACGTTACCGGGGCGGCGGCCGCTGCGGATCTCATTGATCAGCTGGTGATATGGATTTTCAAAGCCGTTATGGGTGGAGATCACGACAACCTTGCCGCCCCAGATTGTCAAGGCGATCGCCGCCTTCAAAACTTCATCCAGTTCATCATGGAATGCGGCTTCATCGATAATCACCAGGCCCTGACGGCCGCGCAGGGAACGGGCGGCCGAGCTTAGGGCGATGATCTGCTGACCTGATGCAAACTTGATCCGGAACGCCAGAATGTCTCGGTCTTCACCGCCGTCTTTCGCCTGGTCTTTAAAGATAAATTCTTCCAGCTCAAATACGGCGGGCATCAGGGCCCGCGCCCAGTCGGCGCAGGCGTCAATAAATTCACGCGCCATATCGAGCGAGGTGCCCAGATAAAGCGTGTCCATGCCGCCTTCATCCCTGGCGGTCGCCGACATCAGCACGGCTTCCGCCGCAAGCCCCCAGGTGGCCCCGATCCGCCGCGATTTCTCAACGACGGTTAAGGCAAATTTACTTACACTTGAATTGAGTTCGATCTGGTAGCCCAACAGGATACTTTTAGGGTCGACGATCTCGCCCTCAGTAAAGCTGTATAGCTCGCGGAATTTTGACATCAGCCGTTCCCCAGAATTCTATCCCGGATAGCCTGTACTGTTGCTTGTGTTAGACCATTTTTACGGGCCATGGTGTCAACCGCCTCGGCCGCTTGCGTTAAGGCGACCTTGGCCGCTTCCGCCCGTTCGGCCAGGATGCTGTCCGCATCATAACGGGCGGCCTTCGCCAGGTGATCCAGCGACTTGGCGAGGAACATCGCGTCGGCCGGCTTCAGGATAATATTTTCCGCGCCGCCGCCCTCATTGTCATCCACCTGGCTGATAATATCCATGATCACCCCGTGCATCATTTCGATGTTGAGCCGCATCACCTTGTTTTCCGGGGCGGAGCCGAATTTCTTGACCAGGCTTTCGGCAATATGGCGCGATCGGCGGAGACGTTCGGTAATCTTGTCCAGGCCCTTGACATGGCGATGCAACCCGGATCGGGAGACATCCTCCACGTCCAGTTCGGCAAGTTTCGCCATGATCTGGTCAAGGGTCCGGCCATTATGATGAAGATCCGCGATCTTCTCGCGGATCTCTGCCGGCAGTTGCGCGAATTTGGATTTCCGGCCCATGGATCAATCTCCCGGGCCCGGTCTTTCAATCCCGGGCACCGTCAGGCGGCCCGTGGCCACGTCGTTGCCGCGCCGGGTCAGTTTCGCCACGGTGATGCCCCGACCGATGTCTTCCATGGTGAGCAGGTCAATATCATTGAGCCAGGCGACATCGGCCTGGACGACATCATAGCCGGCGCCATGACCGATCTGATACAGCGCCTTTTGCATTAAATTCAAATTAAGGCTGTAGTCTTTCTGCTCGCACAACAGGCGTAAAATACAAAGCCGCCGATCTTCGGTGATTACTTTTTGCAAACTCATTTCTTAATCCTTCAGCTGGTTTTTCAGCAATAAATCAAGCGGCTTTTCGACCCGGGCCAACAGATCGTTTGTGCTTTTGATCTTGACATCCAGGGTATTCACATCGCCGCTGAGCCGGGCGATGCTTTCCGCCAGCGAACTCAGCTTCCGCCCGTCCGGCATCCGGGCGATCGCCGTTTCAATCCCGTTAACCCGGGTCGATAATTTCTCATGGTCGCGCTTCGATACAAAGCGCGTTGCGCCAAGCAGCATAAAAAAGGTCCCCACAAGACCCAGTATGGTGGCGACAATCGGCCACAACACATCGACTATTTTAATAAACTGGTCCATCATATCCCCTCAAAATCCGCCTGACAGTCGGCGCAGCGGGCGCAGCCGGGCAGTATCGCCCGCCGGTTCGCCGGGATCGCCTCACTGCAATCCAGACAAAGGCCCGATTGATTATGGCCTTTAAGGCGCGCGCTGATCACCGCAATCATCGTGTCGATTTCCTTGACCACAAGGATTTCGGCTTTATCGGCCAAATCCATTTTTAACTCTTTCCGCCACGGATCAATTGACTGACCCCCTGAATTATGCCTGCCGGCGCGCCGCCGGATTGCACCTGTTTATCCTGGGATCGTTTAACCACATTGATGCCCAGCACCGACAGGGCGATACCCCACAGTACGCTTGTGGACCCGTTGAAGTTGGCCACCATGTTAATGATATTCCCGGCTTTCGCCGCATCGGCGAACACGGCATAGATCAGGGTCGCGGTTGATCCCGTGATCTGGACCAACCAGGCAAGGCTTACCACATAGCCAAAAGTGGGCCGCCACCGTCGCACGTAGGCGTCCGCGCTTGCGATTTCATCGCGCATGGTCTTGTTGATTTCGCTGATCTTCTGGGTTTCCGCTTGGATCGCGAGACTTTCAAGATGCGCTTTATTGTTTAATTCCAGTTCACGCAAGCGGGCCAACTGAGCTGGATCCTGAATTGCGGTGAGCACCGCGTCCGGATCATTGCCGTCGACGCCCAGGGCGGATCCGATCAGGCCGCCGACAAGCGTGCCGGCCGGGCCGCCGACAATGGTGCCGAGGATCGGCGCCACCCCGCCGATGGTTTTGCCGATTGTTTTCCAGATGCTCATAGATAAGCCCTTTTTAACCAGCCTTTAAGGAATTGTTCAGCCTGTGGATTTTGGCTCGCCAGCAGCCGGTAAAAGCCGGCGGCTTCGGACCGCATGGCGGGGACCAGACGTTCGGGGGCGCAGGTGCCGATTAACGTCCGGGTGATATTGCCGAGGATGCCGTCATCCTTCAGGTAGTTGCCATTGGTCCGCAGCGCCCGTTGCAGGATTTTATGGGCCTGGCGCGGCCCCATATTGACGGCGAAATCAAAGGTCTTGATCGCCACATTTGTCGGCAAGCCGCCGTATGAATATTTATGCCAGAATTCATGATAATAGAATTGGCGGACCTGCGTTTCCGACATATCCCGTATATCGTCCGCGTCAATCGCGCCGTCGCCATTGAAATCATAATCGGCAACCCCGTCATGATCATTATCCACATGGCCAAGACGGGACAGGGTCCTGAGCGAGACGCCATAGTTGGTGATCCCCCCCGGATCATCCGGGTTGTCGACGAGCCCGCCCTCAAGGGCCAAAAGCGCCCTTAAAGCATGGTTGAATTTTTCATAATCCGTGTCATTCATCATAGCGAAGAGACTAAATCGCCGCGCCACAGATAAAGCCCCGGAAAGCTTTCCGGGCTGGCGGTTTTTAAACTTGAAGGGGGAGCGACGCGAGGAGCGGGGGAACTCAAGCAGTCGCCCGAGTTTTAGCTTTGCTAAAGCGGAGAATCAAAAAAACCGAGCGGTAGTTCCCCCATCACTTAAAAAACGCATAATGGCACAGTAATTTTAATCAGTCAAACAGGCCGGGTTCACCGTCATCTTTTCGGCCGTTTTTGTGATTTCTGACCGTCCGCACGCTGCAGGCCAGATCCCGCGCGATCTCGACATTGTTCTTGCCGGATTTTAAACCCTGCGCGATCCGTTTCGCCTGGCCGCGGATGAACTGATTATAGCTGGCCGCCGGGCCCAGCGGTATTTCAAGCCGACCCGTGCCGTAATGATCGGTCATCCTCTGCGCCGCCGCCAGACCGATACAGTCGACCAGCTGCTGACCCGGCCGCGGGTTTTTAGGTATTTTAATCTCGCGACCGCCAAACTCATGGACCAGCCGCAGCGCCGCGCCATAGCCGATAATCTCGACGATGCGGGCAAGTTCTCCTGACAATTGGACTTTATGCGGGATCATAAATGCCCCCCGCTTTGCAAATTTTGTGATTTAGGATAATATACCCCGCAACGGATGCGGAGGCGCAGCACAAATGCGCCCCCGCATCTATCACCCCCTCATGACGCAACCACAAGGAGATGATTGAAGTGAGCGATAAGAAAAAGGAACCATCCATCGCCCAAAACAGCATGGGCGTTCGACAACCCGCAGACAGGGATGACAACGCCACAGGAAGAGATGAAAGATCATTAGGCGTGCGGCAACCCGCAGACAGGGAGCCACCACAACCAAAAAAGGAATAGTCATGGAAACCGCTGAAAATATCCGTTTCAATGTTATAAGGAACGCCCTGTACCACACCGCCCGCCGCCGCAGTGCAGAGCTGTGGAGCCGTATTTTCAGTTTTATCATTATTGCGCTTGGGACAGCGGCCATGTCGGATCTGGCGGGCGGCATCGGTATCCCCGCCATTGTACCGGGGGCGCTGGTCGCCCTGGCGGGGGCGGCGCAACTGGTTTTCGATTTCGCCGGACAGGCGCGAACGCACCAGCAATTGCAACGGCAATATTATGAATTGCTGGCGGACATGGAGGAGAGCCTTGACCCCGCCGAGCAGGACCTGGCCAGATGGCGGGCCGACATGATCCGGATTACCAGCGACGAACCCCCAATCTACCGCGCCATTGACGCCAAGGCCTATAATGACGCCATCGACGCCGCCGATTTTGACGCGGGTGAACGATTGACCATCCCCTGGCATCATAACATCCTCGGCCACTTGTGGCACTTCGACGGCCACAGATATGTGAAGCTCTGCGAAAAATGATTTAATGTAACAGGGCGGCTTAATGTTCATACCATGCCCTTATCAATGGCCCACTGCTCAGGCAGGGTAATCACGCCATCATAAGACCCTGTCTCTGAATAAAATTCGGCAACTGATTTAGGCAGCCAGACATTCACCGAACCGCCATGATCCACCAGCCAGGCGTCAATACTTTCATAAATCACCCGAACTTCAATATCGACCAGATCACTTTTCATTATATTTCCCATTAATCTTTGTATGCCTTTGGATGCTCATCCGGCAGGTTTTCCATCAAATAGGCAATTGCGCCCTTGCTCATTCCCCTGGGGGGGCGGAGCTGGTCTAGTGGCACTTTCGGCTCCATTGTGTCAGGGGCGCGCAGTTTGGCCTGCTTGCTTATTTTCTTGGCCGGGAAGCGGAGGGAACTTTTTTTTTAGGTTCCAGTTTCGGAATGCTCACCACAAGGCCGCCATCGACAATTTCATGTGTTGTTGGCGTAACTGAACAGGTCTCAGTCGGAATTCCGTCCAGCAGGGGAAGATCAATACGGGCATCAGCTTTGCCATTTTTCGATAAAGAAAAGCTGTCCCCCAACATTATCATAATTTTGCCCTTATCATCATCCTCACCAATAAGGCAATTAAGCCGGTCGCCAATATTCATCCCCGTACTCTCAAGGAGCTCTCTCTTGATATGAACCCGCAATTTCAAGTTATTCCCCGCCGGGGTTACGGAAATGGCGCAACCTTGCCAGCCACGGCGCGGCATATAGGGTTTAATTTCAACAAATGACATTTTATTTCTCCTTCCTGTTTTTCATCGCCTTCAGGGCCTCGATGACTTTCCGGGCCTCATCGCCCGAAATCCATTCCGGGTTTTCAATTCCGGTCATGCGGACGACAAATTTCTGCAGAGCCGCCCGCAACTGGCTTTTATCGCAGTCGAGCTTGCCTTTCGCATGCAGATCCCACCACAGGGCATAGATCAGCCGGACATCGGCATTTTTCGATGATCGGCGAAAGGATTTCTTCTTTTTGGCTTTCCAGCCTTTGCTTTTAAAATGATCCAGCGCCTGATGCAGCTGCGTCAGGGTCATGACGGCGGCGCTGTCCTTGCCCGTGGCGGCCATCAGACAATCCTGATAGGCGTCATCGTCCAGGCATAAGTCTTTCTTGGCGATATGGATCCGGGCCAAAAGGCCGTTACGAGAGGTCATAATCTTCCCTCCTGTCGCTCAAAAAAAGCAATGGCCTGGGCCGTGGCGTCCCGCAGGCTCATCGGCGCATTATTAAACCGGGCGTTCATTAACGGTCGCTTGACGGCTTTCGGCATCTGCCGCCAGTGATAGCGACAGGCGTGTTTTCCTTTCGGGATTTCTTCATCGCAGTGGGGATGCAGGCACACAGGCATGATTTTTCCTTTTTTACAGTGATGTTACTTTTTGATTTCTGACCTGGATCAGCCGTTCGGCCACCCGAACCATCATGTCGATTTCGATCGTCGCCTCATCCGGCGTCATGCTGCCTTCCGCGACCAGTTCGGGATACAGGCTTTCGCGCATCCGCACTTCGCGCTGAACGCAGCGGATCAGGGTGTCAATATCATAGTGATACAGCGGGTCCATGATGGTCTCCTTGTGATGTTTTGCTTGTTTCGGGGGTCAAATATTCGCGCCGGGTCTGTCCGGACCGGCCGCGTGATGTAATGGCGGCGATCAATGCCGCCCAATCGCCGCCCGCCGCCACATATTGCGCCACCAGGCGCACGGGGTCGGCCAGATTATTATCAATTTCGGCCCCGCCGTCCGGATCCGCAGGCGCCGGGCATTCATTAATGGGTGATTTAAGAATTTTTAAAGTCCGTGAAAGAGCGACCCGCAGATGGGCGCGTTCAGACAAGGATGGCTTTGCCTTCATGCACCCACCGGCCGCCAGAGCCAGATCCTGAAGCTGATCCTTCAAGTCCTGGGTGGTGATCTTCTCTGGTGGGTGCATGAAGGCCATGATCAATATTCCGGCTTTTCGTAACGCAGTTTATCCCCGAATTCCTCCCGGAATTTATCGACGTCCAGTCCTTTATATTCCGCATAGGCCTCGGTCAGGCGGGCGTATGCCTCCGTGCCAAAGCCCAGAAAATAGGCCAGACGCGGGTCATGCATCATCCGTTTGAGAATATAAGCGACAGCGGCTTCGGCCTTGGTCGGTGTGCGAACATCTGTCATGACTTAGCCCTCCGCCTTATGGTTGATGGCGCGGCGCGCCATATCTTTCGTATGCTCCGGGAATTCTTCAAAAACCGCATCACGGCTGATGTCCTCCCGGTCCAGATGTTCCCGGGCGACGGATTTCGCGCCCTTGCAATGCCGCGCCAGGACATAAAAATCATCCCCGGACAGCGTTTTGACTTTAAAGAGCTTTCCCGCTTTCTTTTTGCTCATGACGACACCTGTGTCGCCTTCGCGATGTCGATGGTCACGGGCGTAAATTTATCCTCCACCGTGGCGCGGCGAAAAAACCGGACGTATGATTTACTGCCCATCGTCCGCATGCTGTCATTGATGGCTTCGACCGCCTTTTTCCAGCGGGGATCGTCAATTTCCAGCCGGCGCAGGGAAAAGAGCGCTTCCCGGTTCACCTGACCCGTCTTGCCCACATTGAAGGCGTGGTTGACCAGCGCGCTGATCTCGGCGGCGCTTGTCGCCGACCAGTCGGCGATACATTCGTCAATCAGTTGCTTGGCGACCTGCAGTTCCGGCCCGAATGTGATGAAATCCTGGATTATGATCTGAACCTTCATCAGGCCGTCAAATGACTGGAAGGTCACATTGCCTTTCCTGCCGCCTTTCGTCAGGCCGTATTTTTCCTCAAGCAACTCCATGAAGGTCGCGACATCGCTGTATGTATGGGCCTGAAAGCGGGCGATCTGGTCACTGAGATCGCTGGCGTAGGCCATGATCTTCTTGACCAGATCATCTTCCATTTTTTCATGATCTTTAATCAGGTTTTCCGGCACCAGCCGGCCTTTGCTGTCCTGTAAATATCCGGCGGGGACGCCGGTCGTATCGTTTGCTTCGCTATTCATTTCAAGCTCCGTTAAACAGGTTGATAATCGGGGTTAAAAAGGTCTTTTTCCTATGGGTCTTGATCGCCCCGCCGCGGGCGAGCAGCACCGGATCAAGCTTCACAACATTGTTTGGCCGCGCGCCGACCCGCCTGTTCACGCCCGGGCTGCTCTCCAGGATGGCGATGCTGGTGTGGATGCTGACCAGTTCATCCAGGAGATGTTCGGTCTCACCAGGCATTAATTTACAGCCGTGCCGTGATCTGGCGGCCGTGACATATTCGACCAGGTCGCGCACGCGTTCACTGATTTCCATTTCATTGTCCTCGTTCAATACAGGTTAAGCAGGCGCGGCAATGCTGAAACGCTTTCGGATTTGCCGTGGTGAGCGGCGCATTCTGATACTCCACACAGGCGCGCCGGGTGATTTCCTTGTCCAGATACGGACAATTGACAGTTTCGTGCATCAGTTCGGTTCTAATCTTCCTTTCAACTCCATCGAGTTTCGCGGGATATTTATTGCCGAGCAGCAGATTGACCGCAGTAGAACTGATACCGATAAGTCGGGCGGTTGCCGATTGGTTGGTTCGATCAACCTCTTCCGCCAGAGCGGTGATGAAGCCAGGCGGATTTTCGCCCCATGACTTGCGGACGCGATTACAGGCTGTCATGATCGGTCTCCCTTGATTAGAAATGGTTTTTTGATATTCGGATCAAATATTTCTTTTTTTGCTGTGCGGACCACTGGCGCCATTGGCCCATGATCACGGTCCAGGAGATATTGCTTCATGCCGTTTGAGGTGAGTTTGCCGTCCGGGATCCGGCGGGGCATTTCCAGTAAATAACCCGCGCGCCGGAGATAATTTAAATATTTGTATGCGTTGGACTTTGGGGATTTTTCATCGCCTCTGGACGCCAGCATAACCAAATCATCCGCAGTGAATTTCTTGCGTATCCGCATGGCGCGCCACAAGCGCTCGCGGTATGTGTTTCTATACCTCTTTACCGCGGTCAGCTTGTCATTTGGGCCGGACGTCAATGGCGCACCAGATTTTTTGGCGGTCAGCCCGCATTCGGTCAACTGGTAGCAGCCGGCCTCCACCCGCTCCACCATGCCGCGCCGCATTAACCCGGCCGCGCCATTCACCAGCTTCCGACGTTCGCTTCCGGAAACTTGCTCCATCTCCGCAATGGTCAGGCATTGGCCCGGCTCAAGAATATTCAGAACGACCATCTGGGTGCTTGCTTCACCTGGCATCTTACGCCTCCACCTTTATCGGCCGCCCATTTTCCCGGCTGTTAAGCAAAACCTTGCCAGTCATCGACTTGCAGGTGACTTTCTCCGCATTGTGCTTGCCAAAACGTTCTATCGCCATCAAACCTTCCTTGACTTCGCGGATCCGCCCTTTAGAAACCCTATGCAGGAACTCAACAAGATCCTCGGCGACTTCGACCTCGCAAAGCTCGCTTACCAATTTCCCAACATCGGCGCGGTTGGCAGGTTGGAACTCTACATATTGCCCGACGCGGCTGGCGATCTGGGGGAAGCGTGTCAGGTTGGCCCTGACTTTTCCCATCCCGACAAATACGAAAGGAATCTCAAGCAGGTCTGACAGATCACGCAGGGTTTCAAGTATTTTGGTGTTGCGACTGATATGATCGACTTCATCAACGATCACCGCAAAGGGGCGGCGCTCTATTACCGCTTGCCGGTGCCGCTCCATCAGTCCGTCAATGGCTTGTTTAAACCTGTCCTGAAACGAATGGCGCGGAACGATGCTCATCACCTCAAGTAATTCCTGCATCATCCAGCGCGGCGTCCATTCTGCCTTCGCCCGAATAAACACGGCGTCATGCTGTGTCGCCCACCAATCTGTTACGGATGTTTTGCCGTGGCCGGGATAGCCATCAATCACCATCAGGCAGGCCTCGCCAGCCCCACGCTCTTCCAGGGCAGTGAAGGCCGCAAGGAAGCGCGCCACATTTGAGGTGGTGACAAATTTATTACGCATGTTATACTTCTCCTTGATTGGTGATATCTTCATCGGCGAGTTTTTGCAGAACAGCGATGTCGACATCATTGATTTCCAAGAGCATTCTCTTGGTTGAGTTACGGAGCACCTCAAGGAGGTGCTCCTTATCTTTTTCGGTGGCCAGCGCCGGGTTAACAGATAACCATTTCGCCCAGTCTTCATCCCCGGAAAATGTCGGGCGTCCGCCGCCTTCGATGACGGTAAATTCCGGCTTCGCATTTTCCGAATATTGAGCCTCGATCGCCGCCACTTGCATCCCCGCCCGGTCCATCTGATCTATGGAAATAACGTCCGCAGGATCATGCTCTATCAACACATCCGGGTTCAGTTCGGCCTCTGCCTCAAGCCGCTTCTGATTGATGCGGCCCAGGCGGCCTTTAGTTCTTTTTTCGGCCGCCTGCTCCATGAAGGATGCCGGGAAGTAGCCTGTTTTGTTACCGCCCCACTGCGCAACACAGATAAACTGGCCCTCCATGTTTCTGACCCACACATGCTCAGGCTTATGAATGTCGTAACCGACATAGACATCCTCGTCATGGAAGAATTCAAGGTCATGGTTGAAATAGATATTGTTGAAAAGCTGAATTTCCCCACGCTTGGTGCGCCGGATTTCATATGGCCGGAAAATATCCTCATCCATGGGATGCGCCGTTTCAATTTCGATGCCCTTGCCAATATTGTTTTTCCACATTTCCATTGGCGTGGTGTGGCGTTTTTTCCCCGTTTCCATGTCGCGGATTTTTGCCAATGATGTGTGGGGTTTGGCGTTGTACTCATCAATACCTTGTTGGATCGATGCAATAAAATCAGGCCATTCAATTAACCGATTACTGCGGCCAAATTCCTTAATATCCTTGCGAGTTATTTTAAAGGCTTTTTGTTTGGCTTCCGGATCCATATCCGCCCCGATATAAGTCGGTAATTTCTTGGCAGATCGAATGTGAACTTGGTGAATACGCTCGCCTATACCGCGCGCCTGAGAATTATAGGGTAAAGAATGGGTCTTGGTGACACCCAGACGCCCGAATAACGACATGCATTTCACATCATCGAAATGCTCGTTTTTGAAACCGCTCCCGTTATCCACATACCAGACGGTGCATATGCCGCAATCAGTGAAGGCGGCGCGGATCGCATCCAGCGTGCCCCATGTCTGCTCGGAAAGGGCGGCGGACCAGCCGACAATGCGGCGGGTAAATACATCGATGATCGTTGTGATTTCAGGGCGGAAAGGTTGCCCGTGGACCGGGTGCGCGACTTCGGCGTCAAAGGTGTGGCCGTCGGCTGTATATACGGCGGAGGGCCATAAATCAGATACATCCCGACGATGAAACGCCATGATTTTCTTAAGCTCGCGCGGCCCCATGCGGCCCTTGTTCTGGGTGACAGGGTCAAGTTTTTTTAAAAAGCGGCGGACTTGCCCGTAGCTCGGGCATAGAATGCCCAGTTCTGTCTGCATTTCCGCCACGACGTCGGTCAGAGCAGGTTTCTGCGGCTGCGCCCAGAGCTTGATAAACAGCCCGGCCCATTGCGGCACAGTCAGCATCTCGCGTGACTTGGGGGCAAGGGCCTTATGGCCGCGTTTGGCCGCCTCAAGCCAGCGATAAAGGCTTGTCCTGGAGAGGGTTCTTTTTCCGCGCTCTTGCCCCGACCTTGCATTGGCCACCGGGATCAGATCGGCGACCTTACCGCTCAGATCGCCGGACTTGGCGAGCAGAACCAGCTCCTTTGCGGCGCGGGTCCGTGAGAGGGATAAATCATCCATAATACGCGCCCATTCGTTCAGGATCACGATCCGCGCCTGCATGGTTTCCTGCTGATAATCTTTCAGGTTTTCCACCTCATTAAGAAGTGGTGTTTTAACAACAACGTCACTCCGGTTGATGGAGCGTCGGATCAGCGCCTTTCGCGCCTTTTCGGGCAACGCGTCGACGGGGTATATTTTGCCGCCGCCACGGCCTTTTCGCGGCTTAAAAGCCCAGCCCTCATTTTTGGCTTTTCGCTGAATATTCCGCTCCGTACCCGGCAGATCCGGCAGCTTCATTTCGGCCAGTTGCGATGCGGTGTAAAACCTGCTCATACCAATTCCCCCGTTTTTGTCTGGCGACGGGCGGTAAGACACTTCTTTATTTTTTCAATGAAGGCGTCTAAAGCTTCCATCGCTTCAATATCAGTGTCCGCTTCGGGAATGCCAGGAACGATAAGGTCGTCATTGACCCTGCTATGGCGGGCCAATACTTCAATTATTGATTTTCGTGCGGAAGGTAGTTTTAAGGCCCCTCTTGGCATATAATTACCAAACTCGATAAGGCCTGATCTCCATACATATGCATATCTCATTGCCCGACCCTCCTGATCAGGGGCAGGTTATTTATTTCCTGCTCCATTTCTTGCCGGACTTGCTGCTGGATCATGAAAAACTGGCCGATCCGGGCCAATTGCATTTCACGGCGTTCGGCGAGCGCGCATCCGGCGGCTTCGGCGATAACTTTTAATATGGACGGCCCCAAAACAATGGCCATTGGGGCCAGAAGGTCGCTCGGCACTTGATGCGTGGTTCGTGATTGGGAGGTGTAGGCGTTCAGCATCGCCACCGTCACCGGCCGTCCGGCGAGTTCGCCGATCTGGCGGCAAATTTCCTCGCGGTCAAAATGACTGCGCTTGATCGCCTCTGATATCGCCAGCTTGATCTTGTTGGCGTTGATCGGTCCCCGGGCCGGTTCGGCCGGAACACGCACATCGGCCTCCCGCTCCAGGGCGTTGAAAAAATCAATTTGGTTGGGGTCAGGTTTTCTTGATTTTCGGGTCATCGCAATATCCTTGGATTTGATTTTTTGATTGTCATTTAAGGCGCCGAGCCACATGGCGCGGGGGAGCTCATGTAGCGCAAAGCGCGATAGTTCCCCCATCAAACAAAGGTTGGAAAAGACCTGCGGGCCAGCTGTAGGCGCCCGCAGGCAAGTTTTCCAAGTTGACGGCGGGGTTCGCCGTTTTCCATGCCCCGACCCAAACTGTGAGGCATGAAACTCTACTCGGTCAGATCGAATGTCTGACGCGTCGTTAGGGATTAGACAGTGATTTGAGTGTGCCATGTCTATACCGCATCCGTTTTTTGGGCTTTGCGACGGGGATAAAATTCTTTATAGTTGGCGCTGGGTTGAGGTTTAAGACGCACACCGTCTTCCGTGTATCTGGATGGCCAGATTTGCTCAGGGCGCTTGCCCAGGACTTCGGCGATGGCTTTTTCGCCGGCGGCATGAGGATATACGGTGGCTTTGCGGACGACGGTTTCGGGTAAGTCATATTCCCGTTCAATCTGCGCGTATGTCCATCCTTTAATGGATAACATATATTTAATACGGGAAGAGGACATATTACGTTTGCGACGAGCCATAAATCTTGACCTTTAATAACCGGGCGGCAACCCGGTGTTTTTTGAATGGTTGATGTACAATACTGGACGAACATAGATGGTAAAATCACAAATGTCAACAAATTCAAGTTAGAAAGTTCATATTTGTTGATAAAAACTGAGTAAGTCTATGGATTATCTAGTGAATTTTAAACATGAACGTTGATATGCATAAAAAACATCAATGTTCATGTATTGATTGGAAAGATGAACGTGGACGACTTTGCTGATAGAATGAAAGAGGTAGTAGAACTTGCAGGCGGCATCACAGCGCTTTCAAAGAAATCTGACCTTTCAAAAGGTGTCTTACATAAATATCTAAAGGGGGAATCTGACCCGTCCAGGCTTCGCATGATTGCTATGGCCGAGGTGACTGGTGTCTCTATGGAGTGGTTGGCCACAGGTGACGGCCCGATGATGAAGGCGGATTTGCGCCCCGCGCCAAAAAGCGCGGAAGAGGATGATTTTATCTATGTCGATCAGATGGTGATCGAAGCGTCGGCTGGGCATGGCGCGGAAAATGGTGAGGAAAATGTCAAGTCCCGTATGGCTTTTCGCCGTGACTGGCTACGGGAAAAAGGATTGGATTACAAAAGGTTATCAGTAATCCGTGCACGCGGGGACAGCATGGAGCCCAGCATATTCAACGGTGAGAATATCTTAGTGGAAACCTATTTTCGTAAAGAAAAAGATGGCCACAGACAAAGCTATGTCTTGGGTTTGGCTGAACTCATCCCTCGTGATGGCATTTATGTTGTCCGTCTCGACAATCACCTGAGCGTAAAACGTCTGCAGCTTGACATGAAAGGTGGCATATATATAAAGAGTGATAATCCGGCTTATGAAACACTGCATATCACTAAAGACCAGATGAACGATATTACTGTCGTTGGTCGTGTTGTCTGGGTCGGGCGGGTCTTGTAGGTCTTGCAAGATTTATTAAATTTCAAATGGTGAGCAGTTATAATCCGCGCCCCATACTCCCATGTTCCAAACAAAGTGTATAATCGGCCCAAATTTATTTTTTGCCTGTCCCAAAAGAAAAATTTTAACACCACTACTAAAAAACCAAAAAAATCCCGGACTTCTGCGGTTTTTGTTCCGTTATATTTCATTAAATCCCCCTATATCCCGCTTTGCAAATCTGTCCCATACCAAACAGTAACTTACAATTTTCCGCCCCTTTCACGGGGGATATTCTGGCTTTATGGAGTGTGATTGGTGCGCCCGGCAGGATTCGAACCTGCGACCTACGGATTAGAAGTCCGTTGCTCTATCCAGCTGAGCTACGGGCGCCCATAATTGCCTTGTCTGTGCTAGATCCTGTTGATGTGATTATCCGCGATAGGCGAACACGTCAGCATAGGATTTAATTTTTCTTTTCCTGATCTTCGGCTCCGTGACCACAAAATCAATCTTCTGCCGTTTGGCGTAGGAAATCGCTTCCTCCTTCGAAGAAAAAGTCAATCTGACCTGGCCGGACATGTCCGATGTTCCGGTCCAGCCCATCAGCGGGTCCAGGGTTTTCTTCTTTTTCGCGCAATATTCCAAAACCCAGTTCCGGGTTT